>Ga0256842_1000318_pt1 | contig 42174 bp, 45 predicted proteins | sample 4559240metaG_FD_185973 | JGI IMG/M metagenome (GOLD analysis project Ga0256842, IMG submission 185973) | Hydrothermal vent microbial communities from Guaymas Basin, Mexico - 4559-240 | ecosystem: Environmental > Aquatic > Marine > Hydrothermal vents | place: Mexico: Guaymas Basin | collected...
TAGAGATTTAAATGCATCTATCAATTTACATAATCAACTAGGGAGAGTTCACCCCGAAGTAACGCCTGTGGAACTAAAGGCAATGAATTTAGAGGCTGGACTTCTAAATTTAACCAGTAGCATTGAAGCAGGAAGTAAACATCAAGCACAATCTGTAGCTTAAGTTGTAAAAACTTAGCTATAGATATGTTTGAGTAAGTTTTATTGAACGGTTTGGGTAAAGAGATAAAAAGCAAAAAAAATAAATCTAAAGGAGAAAAATATCTTAGTTCATATATGTTGTGCAGTAGATAGTCACTACTTTTTACAAAAATTACAATCTGATTATCCTAATGAAGAGCTTATAGGCTTTTTTTATGACCCTAATATTCACCCATATAGTGAGTACTATTTAAGATTGCTTGATGTAAAAAGGTCATGTAAAATATTAGGTATTAAACTTATAGAGGGTGAGTATAATACTAAAAGTTGGTTAGAGGCTGTAAGAGGATTGGAGAGTGAGCCTGAAAAGGGGGCTAGATGTGCTGTCTGTTTTGATAAAAGATTTGAAGTATCTGCTAGAAAGGCTTATGAGTTAGGTGAAAAAAGTTTCAGTTCAACTCTTCTCACAAGTCCTAAAAAGTCTCTAAAACAGCTTAAAAAATCGGGTGATTTATTGGGGAAAAAGTATGGTTTGGAGTTTATAGCTCCAGATTATAGAAAAGCATCAGGTACACAAGAGCAGAATATTTTAGCTAAGAGAGATAAACTTTATAGACAAGACTATTGTGGTTGTCTTTTTGGGTTAACTATGCAAAGAGAGCAACAGCAAAAATTAGCTGATGAACTATTCTCTCCTATATCTAAACAGGTTCAGCCAGAGAGTATTGAGGATAGAGTTAAACTCTATAAAAAGAGATTAGAGTATGAGAATAAAGATATAGAGTATAAAATTATTAAACAAAGGTTTTTAAATTGGAGATTGGAATTTGGATATTTAAAAGTTAAAAAAAAGATAGTTTCTGCTCACTTTTTACCATATTCAACTCTTAAAAAAGATTATACAAGAGGTAGAGTTGAGTACTATATAGATAGTATCTATTATATGAATAGAGATGAAGTTAAGTTTATCTTATTAGAGACTTTTAATAGGTTAGCTAATTTAAATTATAAGAGTGTAGAGTCTCTTATCTTTAATCCTCCACCATTTAAAAAAGAGGTAGAGATACGACAAAAAATAATAAAAAACAACTATGATATATCTTTAATATTAATTGTGAAAGAAATCCCCACAAATAATATTGAAATTATATGTAAGAGTCATATTTATGAAGATGTAAAAGAGGAACTTCTTAAAGTTTGACACAATTTTTAGCTTAATTTAGATAAAATCTATTAAATTTTTATCCAAAGGCTAAAATAGTGACATTTAATGTAGTTGAAATTCAAAAGATATTACCTCATAGGTATCCATTTTTACTTCTTGATAGAGTAACGGGGCTTGAAAAAGGGAAATATATAGAGGGTTATAAAAATGTATCTATATCAGAACCTGTTTTTCAAGGACACTTTCCTGACCACCCAATCTATCCAGGGGTTATGATTATTGAAGGTATGGCACAAGCTGGTGGAGTATTGGCATTTCAAAGTTATAATGAAGATGAGCAAAAAGATATAGAGAATAAAGTTGTTTACTTTATGAGTATAGATAAAGCTAAATTTCGTTTACCTGTAACTCCTGGTGATAGACTTGTATATAAGCTATCTGTAATAAAGCATAGAGGAGCTATTTGGCAACTTGATGCTAAAGCTTTTGTTGATGATAAACTTGTAGCAGAAGCCCAACTTAAAGCTATGATTGTTGATAAATAGGAACTATTATGAGTAATATTCACCCAACAGCTGTTATTGAAGATGGTGCAAAGATTGGAAAAGATGTTAATATTGGTGCTTTTGTTACCATATCTTCAAAAGCAACTATAGGTGATAATACAACTATAGATGCTCATGCTATAATAGAAGGTAGAACAACAATAGGTAAGAACAATCATATATTCTCTCATGCTGTTATTGGCTCTATTCCACAAGATTTAAAATATGCTGGAGAAGATGTTAAACTTATTATTGGAGATAATAATAAGATTAGAGAGTTTACTCTTTTAAACCCTGGTACTAAAGGTGGGGGAGGTGTTACTAGAATTGGTAATAATAATCTACTTATGGGATATGTTCATATTGGACATGATGTTATTTTAGGTAATAACTGCATATTGGCAAATGGTGCAACCTTAGCAGGTCATGTTGAGCTAGGAGATAGCGTTGTAATTGGAGGATTGACTCCTATTCATCAATTTGTTCATATTGGAGATTTTGCTATGATTGCAGGAGCATCAGCTTTAAGTCAAGATATTCCTCCATACTGTTTAGCAGAGGGGAATAGAGCAACACTTAGAGGTTTAAATCTTACAGGGCTTAGAAGACATATAGATAGAGAAAGTATAAATGAATTAAAAGTAGTATATAGAGAGCTTTTTGAAAGAGGTGAAGCTTTACAAGAGGTTGCTCAAAAATTATTAAAAAATGAAAATTCAAAAGAAGTAAAAAAATTATTAGAGTTTGTCACGGTATCTAAACGAGGCATTCCATATACAAGGAAAAATATTAATGGCTAGAAAAAAGTGTAGTTTTTGTAATACTACAGAGAAGAGTGAAAATCCATTTATTGCAGGAAATGGTGTATATATATGTTCAAATTGTGTAACTTCTGCATATAAGATTTTATTTGGAGAAGATGAAAAACAGCCTTCAAACTCAACTGAACCAGTAACACTTTTAATTCCAAAAGAGATACATAGAATATTAGATGATTATGTTATAGGTCAAGAGGGAGCTAAAAAGACACTATCAGTTGCTGTTTATAATCATTATAAGAGAATATTTAAAAGTGACTATGAAAATGATACAACAATAGATAAATCAAATATACTATTAATTGGTCCTACTGGTTCAGGTAAAACACTTTTAGCTCAAACCATTGCTAGATTTTTAGATGTACCAATAGCTATCTCTGATGCTACTAATTTAACAGAGGCTGGATATGTTGGTGAAGATGTAGAGAATATATTAACAAAACTACTTCAAGCAGCAGATGGTGATGTTAAAAAGGCTGAAAGAGGAATTATATTTATTGATGAGATGGATAAGATTGCTAGAATGGGTGAAAACCGTTCAATTACTCGTGATGTATCGGGAGAGGGTGTTCAACAAGCACTTTTAAAAATAATAGAAGGTTCAGTAGTTAATATTCCACCAAAGGGTGGCAGAAAACACCCAAATCAAGATTTTCTTCAAATTGATACAGCAAATATACTATTTATATGTGGAGGTGCATTTGATGGTATTGAAGAGATTATACAAAGAAGATTAGGTGCTAATCAGTTAGGATTTGGTCAAACTAAAAGAAGTAATATAGAAAATGAGAGTGTAATGCACTTAATAGAATCTAGTGATTTAGTCCATTTTGGAATTATTCCAGAGCTTATTGGACGACTGCATATTACAGCTACACTTGAGCCTATTACTCTTGAAGATATGGTACGAATTTTACTTGAACCTAAAAATTCAATAGTAAAACAGTATCAAAAACTGTTTGAAATAGATCATGTGGTATTATCTTTTGAAGAAGAAGCACTAAAAGCCATTGCTCAAAAGGCTATTAATAGAAAAACGGGTGCAAGAGGTCTTCGGTCAATTATGGAGGAGTCACTAATTGACATTATGTATGAGCTTCCAGAGCTTGGAGGGTATGAGGTTATTATTACAGAAGATGTTATAAATAATAGTTTAAAACCAATATATATAAAAAATTCAAAATCAGCATAGAGCAAGGAAAGAGTAAAAATGTTTAAAAAAGTTTTAGGTATGTTTTCTAATGATTTAGCAATAGATTTAGGAACTGCAAATACGCTAGTATTAGTAAAAGGTCAAGGGATTAGCATAAATGAACCATCAGTTGTAGCAATACAGTATGATAAGCATGGTAGAGAGAAGATACTAGCTGTGGGGATAGAAGCTAAAGAGATGATAGGAAAAACTCCAGGTAATATTAAAGCTATTCGTCCTATGAGAGATGGTGTTATTGCTGATTTTAATGTTACAGAGATGATGATTAGATACTTTATTGAGAAAGTTCATAATAGAAAAGGTCTATTTTCTCCTAGAATAATTATCTGTGTTCCATTTGGTTTAACACAAGTTGAGAGAAAAGCTGTTAAAGAGTCAGCTATGAGTGCTGGAGCTAGAGAAGTTTATCTAATAGAAGAGCCAATGGCAGCCGCTATTGGTGCAGGAATTCCAGTTAAAGAGCCTAATGGAAACTTAGTTGTTGATATTGGTGGAGGAACAACTGAAATTGGTGTAACATCTTTAGGTGGATTGGTTCAGAGTAAATCAATAAGAGTTGCAGGAGATATGTTAGATAAAAATATTATCGACTATATGAAAAAGAACTTTAACTTACTTATTGGTGATAGAGTTGCAGAAGATATGAAGATTAGTATAGGTACTGCTGTTCAGTTAGAAGAGGAGCTTTCTATGACAGTTAAAGGTCGTGACCAAGTAACAGGACTTTTAACATCTATTGAAATTAACTCTGAACACATGAGAGATGCTATGAAGATACCTCTAAAAGAAATTGGTGAAGCACTAAAGCAAGTACTAGAAGATACTCCACCAGACCTTGCAGGTGATATTGTAGAAAATGGTATTGTTTTAACAGGAGGTGGAGCTTTAATTAGAGGACTTGATAAATATTTAGCTAATATTGTAAAACTCCCTGTTTATGTTTGTGAAGACCCACTTTTAGCTGTGGCAAATGGTACAGGTAAAGCATTAGAAGAGATAGATTTACTACAACATACGGCTTATGATGAATAGAAAACTGATTTTTGTTATTTTAATCTCTTTAGCCTCTCTTCTTCTGTTTCAAAAAGAGGAGAAGTTTCAAGAGAATTTTGCATTTATATCTCTTCCTATAAAAAGAGTCTATTTAAATATTACTAATAGTATAAATGGAAGTATTGATAAATATATTTCACAATCTGATACGGTTGATAATTTAAAAAAAGAGAATATACTTTTAAGAAAATATCTTTATAACCAAAAAATGACAATAAATCAATTAGAAGATTATAGTAAATCAAAAGTTAAAAAATATGATGCTAATGATAATGTACTACATATTCAAACACTCTCATATAAAAAGCTTAATGATTTTTCATATATATATTTAACAAATATAGACGATAGCCAATTAAAAGATGATAAGATATATGGTCTAATCCAAAAAAATGTAGCAGCAGGAATTGCTATAAAAAAAGATAATAGATTAGAAGGAATTTTACTATCAAATGAGAAGTGTCAATTTTCAACTTTTATAGGTGAAAAGAAAATGCCTGGTATTGCTAAAGGCATAGATGAAAAAAGAATGGAAATAAACTTTATACCAAAATGGTCAAAAATAACAGTAGGGGATAAAGTGGTAACTAGTGGATTAGATAATATATTTTTAGCCAATATTCCAGTAGGTGTTGTATCTAAGGTATTAACTAGAAGTACCTATAAGACAGCTATTATAAACACTTATGCCAATATTTTACACCCTAACTATTTCTATTTAGTTAAAAAAGTTCCTATACAAATTAATGATATTAATGAAACTTTGTTAAAAGAGAGTAATATAACCTCACATTAATTTTGCATTATAAAATAATATGATATTATATAATTAAAAAAATACGAGTATCATAATGCAAAATAGCCATTCTCATTCACACTGTTTTTTAAACTATATAGTTATTGCTCTGCTTCCAACGCTCTTTCTTTCAGGTATAGTAGCTGGATATTTACATATAATTCAACTTAAAGTTGATATGCACTCTGTAGTTATTATCTCTATAATATACTTTATATATCTGCTCTTTATTCAACACAATGCCAATTTTGTTATATGTAATATGCGTAAAAGTTATGGTAATTTGCAAAAAGCGTTACAAAAGAGTATTCAAGAGAACTCTTTAACTATTGGAGATAAAACAAAATCAACTATTAATATAGAAGATTTTATAAATGATTACTATAAGACATTTAGAAATGATAACTTTGCATCAGTTGCCCCATCTTTTTTTCCAATGTTAGGTATTTTAGGTACTTTTACAGCTATTGCTATATCTATGCCTGATTTTTCTATAAAAGATACTAATTCACTAGATAGTCAAATATCACTTCTTTTAAGTGGAATTGGAACAGCTTTTTATGCTTCTATTTTTGGTATATTTTTATCTATTTTATGGAACTATTTTGAAAAAAGGGGTCTATCTAAAGCAGATGCAGATAACCACTATCTACAGAGTGTATATAAAGAGTTTATATGGACAGATAGCGAACTTAAAAAGCATGAGCATATTCAACATGATATTAGAGATGAAAAGATGATAAATGCTCTTAAAGATACATTTAATTTAGAATTTATTCAAACTTTAAATGAGAAGCATTTAGAGAATTTCCAAACTATTATAAATGAGACAAATAGAAACTTTACAAATGTAGCAACACATATGAAATTAGTATCTAGTGATTTAAAAGATACAATTTCAAAAATACATAAATCTCAAAATGCACTTGATGCTAGTGCTAAAATAGAGAGAAATATTCATAGATTTATAGATGTAACAAAACAACTTGAAAGCACTATAAATAGGTTTGATAGTTCATTAGAAAGCTCTTTAAATACAACTTTCTATAAAATAGATGAAGAGTTAGGTGATATTATTATAAAACTTGGAAATTTTGCCACAACTATAAGTGAACAAAATAGATTAATTCAAAATGAAATCTTAAAATATAATAGTTCTAAAGAATAGATAATGTTTAATAGAAAAAATAGTAATAGTAGCGAAAATAGTAACTTTTGGATTTCTTATGCTGATTTAATGGCTGGTTTACTATTTGTATTTATTCTACTTATTGGTGCAATTATTGTAAAATCAACTATACTAAAAAACTCTCTAAAAGATAAAGAGTCAACCCTAGAGACTCAATCAGAGATTTTAGAGAAGCAATCAAATGATATAAATAAAAAATCAGTAGCAATTACTATGAGGGATAAAGAGATTAATAAACTTAAAAATCTTCTAGCCCAAAGAGAACAATATATATATGAAAGTGATAAAAAACTTATAATATCTGAAAATGCTCTTAAATTAAAAGAGGAAGAGATTTCTAAATTAAATCAAATTCTTTTAGCACAAAATACAAAAATAGATAAATTTTCAAATAAAATAGTGATTTTACAAAATTTAAGTAGTGAATATAACTCTACAATAGAAAATCAAAAAACTACACTAGATGATTATAAAAATAGAGTTTTAATTATGTCTGATAATCTATCTAAAAGCAATGAAAAATTAAAACTAACAGATAAAAAACTGCTAACACTTCTACAAACACTAGATAATAAGCAGACAAAATATGATGAACTTTTAGTTAAACTTCAAGCTCAAAAGGCTAAGATTAAATCTTTAACAGGTATTAAATTAAAAGTTATAGCTGAACTAAAATCGGCACTTGGAGATAAGATAAATATAGATAAAAATAGTGGTTCATTAAGACTCTCTTCTAATATTCTATTTGATAAAGGCTCTGCTATACTTAAAGATGGAGCAAAAACTGAATTAAAATCCATATTTATAGATTATGTAGATACACTTATATCAAATCCAAATATATCTGAACATTTAGATACTATTGTTATAGAGGGACACACTGATAGTGATGGAGGTTATCTATATAATTTAGCTCTTTCTCAAAAAAGAGCTTATGCTGTTATGAACTATCTTTTAACACTAGATTATATAAAAAAGCATAATATTAAAACAAAATTGGTAGCAAGTGGTAGGTCATATCTTGACCCTATAAAGGTAAATGGAATTGAAGATAAAGACGCATCAAGAAGAATTGAAATTAAATTTAGACTAAAAAATGAAGATGCTATGAGTGAAATAGAGAGAATTTTAGATGCAGATTAAATTTACTCCTAAAAAAATAAAAGAGTCAAAAGTTTATATCTCTAATCTAATTGAGAAAGAGAAGAGATATAAATTATCTAAAAAAAGAGATTTAAATAGCTCTTTTTTTAAAAGGATTTTTAGTTTTTTATTTAAATAAAAATACTATTTTAGTTCTCTAGCACACTGTATAAATTCCATCATATTATTAGATTTCTGCATACAAGGCATACTTTTAGAGACCTCTTTTATGCCTTTATCTATCTCTTTAATTAATGCTTCTTTATTCTTTTTACTCCAAATAACTTTCTCTTCTTTATTCTCTACATCAAAATCTTCTAATCCTAACTCTTTATTTAAATCTTGTATCTCTTTTTTACAACTATCCATATCTGATTGAGATTTAGTAGAAGCGATACACTCTTTATATGTTTTCATTATATTTAATATTTTTGGCATAGACTCTTTTTGCTGTTGAAATTTACTTTTTATATTTTTAGAGTTTAACATACTCTCTATTATAACTTTTTTTCGTTCATCTTTGCTCATATTTGGATTTGCTATTATTTTATCATGTACCTCTTTTATTGAGTGTCCAAGTTGAGTAATCTGCTCACTATTTTTAATAGCATCTTCTTTTGCCTTTTCGTCCATCTCTTCTAATTTGCTTTTATCTTTATGAATACCTGCTATAGGAAAATTTGGTAGTTTAAAGCTATTTTCATCTACTTTAGCATTAAAGTTAACTTCAGTTGCTATTTCAATATTTTTAATACCCATTACATTAGTCTCAACTTTTAAAACAACGCCTTTATAGATACACTGTTTTGACCCCATAATAGACCAAATATCACACTTATAGCCTAATATTTTATCTGTTCCAATTTTTTTACCACCGAAGTTTTTTAATATATCTTCACTACTTGAACCTAATATCATAGCAACAGCTGGGTTTTTCATTCTTTTTATAACTTTATTGGTAAAATCAGTTTTATAAATTACTGCATCTTTATTATAAACCAAATTATGAGTTTTTATCTCCTCTTTTTTTCCATTTATTTCTCTTGTCTCTATTTTATTCTCTTCAATTAATTCACGACTACCATAGTCTGAAAATATTACTCTTTTTGTACCACTAGTTTTAGTAGTCATACCCATAATATTGCCATTTCCTTTTATTTTATACTCTACTATTCCATTTTTAATATCATATTTTTTAATAAAAGGTTTATTAGTAGCTATTGAAGAGGTCTTTTCTATCTTTTTATCTACAATTTGTTCACTTTTTGTATCTAATACTACTTTAGACTCTTTCTGTTTATCTTCAGCACCACAACCTATAAAACTTACAAACACAATAGCTGTTAATGCTAATCTATCTAAATTCTTCATATTTTCTCCTAGAATTTTCATATCAAGCTACATATTCTAACAAAAAAACATTATAATAGAGATGTTAAAAATAACTTTCTCTATTTTAAATGCTATTTACTACAATTAGTCTCTAATTTTTCTAATGTGGCAAAACCACAACCTTCATCGGCTTCTTCTTCATCACTTTCTAAAAGATTTACATTTGATACACTCTCTTCTCCTACAACAGCACTCTCCTCTACAACGGTAGCACTATCTTCTACTACTATCTCTTTTTTATTATTAAAAAATTCAATAATATTTTTATCTCCATTTATTATATTAACTCTTTTCCCATCTTTTATAACTAAAATAGGAATTGTTTTAAAATTTAAGAAAGTGGCAAAATTTCTAGCTTCAATATCATCAATACTTAATTTTTTAAAATCAATATGGTGTTCTTTTAGATACTCTTTTACTTTTTTACAATGAGGACATGTTATAGATTGAATAAGATAATTTCCATCTTTAATTACAAATGGTGCTGACTTTGGTATTGCTAAAAAGCTAAGAGATACAATTAATGAAATTACTGCAGGAATTACCATAAGAAAATATTTCTTAGAAGATAGAAGAGTAATAATAACTAAGAATGTATATACACCCATACAGAATTTACACATTTCAGGGGAAGCAAAATATTGATACCCTAACATAATAGTCTCAAAAAGAAGTGAAGATACAACAACTAAAAAGAAGAGTTTTTCACTAATTTTTTTATTATAAGCTAATATCCCTACTACTAAAATAGCTAAAGCATCAAAAACACCTATAAAATTAAGATAGATACTATCAAACCTTAAAAGGCTATCAGCGAGTAAACAGCCAGTTGATTCACATAGAGTTGAGTGAAATAATTTTAAAACTGCTTCTGTTGAAACATAAATAAAAAATAGAATTGGTAAATAGATAAATGATGTTTTTTTCATAAAAAATCTCCTTAAATAATAATCTATGATTATAATGAGATTTTTCTGAAATGGTGTTTATCTTTTAGTATTAGTTTTAATAAAAAAATAACCTTTTTTATTATTAACGGTTACCTTCCCTGTTAAGTTCCAGTGACCCTTAATTGGAACAGAGGCTAAAGTCTTATACTCTCCCATTATATATTTAAAATCCGTTATATCTAAATCACCATTAGATTCAATTGCACGAGTTAAAAGAAGTTCTATTTTTGCATTAGAGATAATAGAAGAGCTATTTTTATCTTTAATAGAAACAGATATACTATTTTCTCCAACTTTTAGAAAATCTCTATGTTTATGATTTTTTTCTAATGACCGTTGACCTAAAAATATATCATCTGTTTCTAATCCAACTTTATGTCCATTTATATTAAAAACGACACTATAACTATTTAAAAACTCTTTATTATCCATCATCATACTATTATAGTCACCATCAACTATATGATAACTACTTAAAAAACTTCTATCTTCATATACTGGTGTATCAACTGCACTCTTAACCGTCCAAATAATTAAACTAAAAGTAAAACCAAAAATAATAAAGAAAAATAGTAACCAAAAGTGGTATTTTTTAATTTTCATAAATCCCACCTCCTCTACTTTTTTGCTCTAAGTACAGCTATAGTATATAGTATTAAACCCAATACAACAATGGTGTACATTAAAACTCGCCATATTGTAGAGGTTACTACTCCTACATTACCAATACTTGATTTTAACTCTATACCTCTATTTTCTGCTATTTTATCTGTAATAGAAGCATATCCATTAAACATTGCAGCTGAAACTTTAGCATACATACTATTTTTATCTTTTGAAGCTAATAGTGGAATAATATATCTATCTAAGATTTCATCTTTATCCAATACTCCATTTAAATCTTTACTTGTTAAAAGATTAATATGTGTATCTTCTAATGAAGTAGTTAAAAGTACAAAGGGATTTTTTAATTGTTTCGTAATATTAGCCTCATACGATTTAATAAATTCCATTTTACTTTTTCTATTAGCTAGTTTTATATCGCTATAACTCTCTTTAGCATAAATATATACTGATACACCTGTTTTAGTTAAAAGTTCATTTCCCATTTCATCTATTTTTGCAATAGAACGAGGGTCAATCATTTTTGCACCACTAAGTATAAATTTGCTATCTGTTTTGGTTAGAGTAGGAGTTGAATTATTATTATCGGCATAAGTTGCCAAGCTTAATGTTATAAGGAGTGCAAAAAGCACTCCTATTTTAGTAAGTATTGTTCTCATTTAACCAACAAATACTCTAGTCGAATCACCAAATGAAAGCATAATAGTAACAATCGCTGAAATAACTAGTAAAATTCCTATAATTTTATCCATTACTTATCCTTTTCATTTATCCACTGTTTGTGGTTCTCTGGACTGTTTTTAGTTAATCCACTTAAGTCTTGATTAATTTTATAATAATTTGTTGCATTTGCTTGTTGTGTTTGAATTGCTAATGTTGTTAATACAACAACAATAGTAAGTAACAATGCAACTGCTACAAAATAACCAGTTAGACCATGCATAAAACTAAAAAGTCCACCTTCTGTTCTTGGGTCAATCTGTGTATTTCCTGCCATATTACCCTCCTTCTATTGAGCTTTTATTGAGCTTAAGAAAGCTGCAACTGCTTTTTCTTGAGTCTCATTTAAACGACCCTTAAAGCTAGGCATTGTACCAATAGCACCTTTTTTACCATGTTCTAAAACATGAGTAACAAGAGTCTCATCATACTCTGCTAAGTTTGGAGCCATACCATTCATACCTTTACCATCTGGTCCATGACAAGATGCACAAGCTGAAAAGGCTGCAGGAGCTTCACCTTTAAGACCACCAGCCACAAAAGTTGCAATAGCTTCAGCATCAGCACCAGTAGCCATTAATGGAGGCATAGCACCCATTGCATAACCTAGAGAATTTTGACCATTTTTAATAATGTGAAGAACTTGCTCTTTACTAATTCTATGAGTTAAATCTTGAGCTTTTCCTGCAATTCCTTCAGCATCAACACCATGACATGGAGAACATTGTACTAAGAATGTTGACTCCCCCATAGCCTCTAAAGTCTCTTTACTTGGATTTTTCCACTGTTTTTCAAACTTACTGTTATACTCATTTACTTCATCATTATATTGACCAATTTGTGAGAATTGATTTGTTGGATAACCAATAAAAAAATACCATAACATCCAAACAATAGTACCAATAAAAATAATTCCCCAACCAGATGGAATTGGATTTTTAAACTCACCAATACCGTCCCAACTCTCATCAGCTAACTCACCTGTTGCTGTATCATTTTTAATTTGATTTACATATTTAAGTACAGTAAATACTGTAATTACAATAATTGCAAATGCACCAAGCATTGTTAGTGCATTAATATAATCGTCACTCTGGAAAGCGTCACCTGCTACGAAGTAAGTTCCAGCCATTAGAGCAACGATAAGAATAATACCACCTATGACCATTTTTTTCATGTCATTTCCTCCTAATCGTTTTTTTCTATTTTTCTATCTCTTGTTTCAAGAGGAGTTGCATCAAGAGAGTCATTTAAAACTAAATTTGAATACTTCTCAAAGTCTCTCTCTCCTGTTTTTTGTCGTTTATATATAGAATAAGCATATCCATAAAAAACGATAAATATAAAAAGAATAATAAAAAACTTTCCGTACCCTGCAATTGTCATAAGTGTCTCTTGACTCATATTCTACCTCTTATTTTAAAGAATTTAAGTATGCAATTAATGCTACTATTTCTGGAACTTGTCCTTTATCAACAGCATCTTTTACTGCTTGATTTTTCATATCATCAGCAACCTTTTTAGCATCAGCTAAGGCTTGTGCCTGTGCCTCTTTCCATGTACCTAACTTTGGCATACCCTCTTTATCATAAGGAACACCAAATACAGCTTTTTGAGTACTAGCATTTGCATAAGCTGTAGCAATATCTGCTAGATTTGTAAACTGATGTGGATATTTTGGCATAACTGAACCAGGTACAACTGAAGCTGGGTTCATCATGTGATTTTCATGCCAATCTGTTGTTCTATAATTTCCAATTCTATGTAAATCTGGACCTGTTCTTTTTGAACCCCAAACAAATGGTCTATCATAAGCATACTCACCACTTAAACTATACATACCATATCTATCAGTCTCTGATTTAAATGGACGAATTAGTTGTGAGTGACATGCGTTACAACTATCTTTAATGTAAACTTGTTTACCTGCTAATTGCAATACTGTAAATGGTTTTTTACCAACTACTGGCTGTGAAGCTTTTGCAAAATCAGGTACAGCCTCAATAAACCCTGCAAATGCTACTGTTAAAAACAGCATCACAGCAAAGAAAAATGGTCTTTGTTCTAACCAATGAAACATAATTTCTCCTTTCTCTTAAGATGCCATAGGCGATGCATTTGCTGGCTCTTTATCAAGCACTCTTCCTGATGTTGCAGTTTTATACATATTATATGCAAACATAAAGAACCCAATTAAATAGAATAGTCCACCGATACCTCTAAGTGTATAGTAAGGGTGTAAAACATCAACAGTATCAATAAATGAGTATAGAAGTGAACCATATTCATCATAAGCTCTCCACATCATACCTTGAGTAATACCAGCAATCCACATAGATGTAAAGTATAATACAATACCTGTTGTTTGTACCCAGAATTGATTATCCATTAATTTTTTAGAATAAATCTCTTTTTTAAACATTCTAGGTGCCATGTGATATAGTGATGCTATAATCATAAATCCAACCCAACCAAGAGTTCCATCATGAACATGTCCAGGTATCCAATCTGTAAAGTGAGCAATAGCATTTACTGATTTAATAGCTTGAATAGGACCTTCAATAGTACTTAACATATAGAATGTAGAAGCTAAAATCATAAACTTAATTAGTGGTGAAGTTTGAAGTTGTCCCCACTCACCTTTCATAGTAAGAAGCATGTTAATAGCAGAACCCCAAGATGGTAAAATAAGTACAACAGACATAGCAGAACCCATAGTTTGCATCCAATCAGGAACTGTAGAGTAAATTAAGTGGTGACCACCAGCCCAAAGATAAACAAACATTAAACCCCAAAATGCAAGAACTGATAACTTATATGAAAATACTGGTTGACCAGACTCTTTTGGTAAATAGTAGTAAATCATACCAATAATTGGTGTAGTGAAAACGAATGCAACAGCATTATGTCCATACCACCATTGAACTAGAGCATCATTAGTACCAGCCCACATAGAAATTGAGTGCATAGCTGAACTTGGAGCATCTCCTGCCCAGAACATTGTAGGAACTTCCATATTATTAAATATATAAAGCATTGCAATTGCTAAGAATGAAGACATATAGTACCAAACAGATACATATATTGCTCTCTCTCTTCTCATTCCAATCATTCCAAACATTGCTACACCCCAAAGAACCCACCATACTACTACAAGTAAATCAAGTGGCCACTCTAATTCTGCATACTCTTTAGAAGTTGTAAAACCACTAATTAGTGTTACTACTGCTAAAAGTATAGTTATAAAATATAACCAAAAGTGTAGTTTAGCTACGGTCATTAAGAATTTAGATTCTTTAAGAGACATTTTTAATGTTCTTTGTCCCACATAATACCATGTTGCAAAAATACCACTAAGCGTAAAACCAAAAGCTACACCATTTGTATGTAATGGTCTAAGCCTTCCAAATGTACCATATTCCCCTGCTAAGTTACTTAACTCTGGAAATGCGAGTTGAAACGCTATGATTACACCTACTAGCATACCGATGATACCAAACAAAATCGTAGCAAAAGTAAATAGTTTTGCCACTGAGTAATCATACTCAAGTTGTGCATTGCTTTGCATCAATACCTCCTCTTAAAATTTTGATAGAATAGTAACAAAATGTGACTATCTAGCTTTAATCTTATAAAGATAACCATTAATATATACTTAAAAATATAATAAATATGATTGATAATAGATTAGTTTCTTAGTTTGTAATATATAGATAAAAGATATTTATTTAAAAGTGTTTAATAATATTTAAAAGAGATAAAATTACTCTTTTATGCTCTCTTTTCTCCTAGCTTTTTTCTCTTTTAACTCTTTAACTTTTCTCTCTTTTTCAACAGCTCTTTGTAAATCTTCTTCACTATCAAAGAGTAATCCGTCCATCATTTTTTTATTATCTTCAAATTGACCACCCCTTACAGCCCATATAAAAATACCTAAAAGTGTAAAACTTACAATAATTCCTACACCCAACTCTAACATTAATATACTATTCAAATTAACTCCTTAAGTTATATTGATATTTTTTCTCTTTCGTATGGTATAATAACCAAAATTAAAAACATATTGAAAAGGGAATATCCGTGCAAAAAGAACCAATGTTAAAAGCTACATTTGAAAAGTTATCAAAAGAGTTAGAACAGCTTAAAACTGTAGAGAGAGGTGCTATTGCTAAAATTATTGATACAGCAAGAGAACTTGGTGATTTAAAAGAGAATGCAGAGTACCACGCAGCTAAAGATAAGCAGGGTCTTATGGAAGCTAGAATTATAGAACTAACCGATTTAGTAGGAAGAGCGCATGTTATAGACCCCTCAACTCTTCCTCATAAAAGAGTTAGTTTTGGCTCAACTGTTGAACTTATTGACCAAGAAGATGATAGTGAAATTTGCTATACGATAGTAGGTTCACAAGAGTCAGACCCTGAAAATGGTCTAATCTCTATTGGTTCACCAATGGGAAAAGCTCTTTTAGGAAAAGAAGAGGGTGATGAAGTTGAAATTAATCTTCCAAGTGGTAAAAAAGTTTTTGACATTGAAGATATATCTTGTATGAAAGATATATAAATGATAAGCGTTGGAGTAGTTGGAGCTAGTGGATATACTGGCTTAGAATTAATTAAAATGATTATTAATCACCCTAAATTTGAGTTAAAATATTTAGCCACAACAACAGGTGATAGCATAATTGAGCAATTACACCCATCATTAGAGGGTGTAATTACTCATAATGTAGAAAAAGCTTCTATAGAAGGTGTAATAGATAGTTGTGAATTGGTCTTTTTAGCACTTCCTCATAAAGCATCAATGGGTTTTGCTAAAGGGTTAATTGATGCTGGTATTAAAGTAGTTGATTTATCTGCTGATTATAGACTAGATTTAGAAACTTATGAAAAATACTACTGCAGACATGAAGATGCAAGGCATTTAAACTCTAGTGTTTATGGTCTTATAGAGTATTATAGAGAAGATTTAAAAAAAGCCAAGCTTGTAGCAGGGCCAGGTTGTTATCCAACTGCTACACTTTTAGGAATTTTACCATTTATTCCATATATTGATACTACTGTACCACTATTTGTAGATGCAAAATCAGGAGTTAGTGGAGCAGGTAAAAAATTATCTACTACAACACATTTTGTAACTATTAATGATAATATATTTGCTTATAATCCTTTAAAACATAGACATGCACCTGAAATTACTGAAAAAATAGAAAAAATTCATGGAGCAAAAATAAATGTAAATTTTGTACCACACTTAATACCTGCAACTAGGGGAGAGTTAGTTAGTATCTATGCTGTTTTAAAAGAGGATATTAATCCATTAGAGATACTTAAAAAACATTATGCTAATGATAAATTTATTAGAATTAGAGAAAAACCAGTTGATATAAAAAGCACAGCAGGAACACATTTTTGTGATATATATGCACAAAAAAATCAAAATGCACTATTTATAAGTTCTGCTATAGATAATCTTCTTCGAGGAGCATCATCACAAGCATTGGTAGCTGGAAATTTAATGTGTGGGTTTGATGAGGGGTTAGGAGTACCAACTATATCTTATATGCCTTAAATTATAAAATATTCTATGTTAAAAAGTGTTCTTTAATTAAAAAAAGAGGATAATCTAATTTTTAAAATTAAGGAATATTATTATGCGTAAAACCAAAATAGTGATAACTGTAGGACCTGCAACATCATCATTTGAGATGATAAAAAAATTAATTCTTAAAGGGGTTAATGTCTTTAGATTAAATTTTTCTCATGGTGACCATGATACACACTTAGAAAGTATAAAAACCATAAGACAAGTATCAAAAGAGTTAAAAAAAGAGGTTGCTATACTTCAAGATATTTCAGGACCTAAAGTTCGTATAGGAGATATTGATGGAGTATTACAACTTACAAAAGGTGATACTATAAAATTAACTAAAGAAGATAGTGATAATAGACTAAGTTTAAAACTATCTTATCCTAGAATTATAGATATGGTTAATATTGGAGAAGAGGTATTTTTTGCAGATGGAACAATTCAAACAGTAGTTATACATAAAGATAAAGATTATTTAGAACTAAAATTACTAAATAGTGGAGAGTTAACTTCAAGAAAAGGTGTAAATTTTCCAAAAACCAAATTAAAAATTTCTGCAATTACCAATAAAGATAGAAAAGATATAGCCTTTGGTGCAAAAAATGGTATTGATATTGTAGCTCTCTCTTTTGTTCAAAATAGAGAAGATATTTTAAATGCAAAAGCTATTATGAAAGCTTATAAATTTACTCCTTTTATTGTCTCAAAAATAGAAACAGGTGAGGCAATTAATAATTTAGATGATATTTTAGACTTATCTGATGGGGTTATGGTAGCAAGAGGAGATTTAGGTGCAGAGTTTGGAGTTACTAAACTGCCAAGAATTCAAAAACGAATTATCTCTATAGCAAATGGGAGAAATAAACCCACTATTACAGCAACTCAAATGTTAACGAGTATGAAAGATAACCCTTTTCCAACAAGAGCTGAAGTCAGTGATATTGCAAATGCTGTTTATGATGGAACTGATGCTGTAATGTTAAGTGATGAGACAACAGTTGGAAAGTTTCCTATAGAAGCAGTTAAGGTTCTTCATGATACTATTAAAGATGTGGAGAAAGATTATCCATATTTTAAATCATTTAATACACTTAATAAAGCTGATGCAGTCTCAAAATCAGCTGTAGAGTTAGCTAAAAACTTAGATAAAGAGGCTTTAGTCTCATTTACTCTTTCAGGAATGTCAGCTCAAACACTCTCTAAATATAGACCAAAACAGTCTATTTATGCCATAAGCCATAGTTTAGAAACACATAGAAAGCTTAGTTTAGTTTGGGGAGTAAATCCTCTTTTTATGATGGATAAAGTAATAAATCCAACTAGACTTATTTATGACTTTGTTCAAAAAATCCTAGAAGAGGAGTATGCTACTATGGAGAGTAGATTTATTATTACAATGGGTGCAGTAACAGGAGAACTAGGTTCAACTAATTTTATACGGCTACTTAATCGTGAAGGAATGGAGGCTATTTTAGCTTCGGAGTTTTAATGTAGATTTTGTATTTATACATTTCATCAAATTTGAGATGTATAATCTTAAAAAGTTGTGATGTTATAGTAAATTTAAGAACTAAACTTTTTAAACCTCTCTAAAATATCAATAAACTCACTACTTAAATAACTATAGACTTTATCTTCTATATCTTTTGGAATGCCATAATAGGCTTCTGCAATTCCTCCTGATATTGCTCCCATTGTATCTGCATCTCCTCCTAAAGAGATAGCATTCCTTATACAATCTTCGTAAGAGTTTGCATCTAAAAAACATATTATTGACTCAGGTACTGATTTTTGACAAGATACCTCAAATTGGTAATTTGGTCTAATTTCATCTACAGTTCTATCTAAGTTATATTTAAATCTATCAGATATTTCCCTTCTTATTTCCTCTTTTGTTGCCCCTTTTCTTGCCATAAAAATAGCTAATGCTATTGATTTTGCTCCTTTAATTCCCTCTATATGATTATGTGTTATTTCAGCAGATTTTTGAGCCTCTTCTAAAACTTTTTCTTGACTATTAAAAGCCCATGCAATAGGTGAAACTCTCATTGCAGAACCATTTCCCCATGAATTATAAGGTTTATATTCCTCTCCTTTTAACCATCTTCTAAAATTTCCACCATAACCTACATTAGGATATTTTAATCCAAAATCTATTATATTATTAAGATATGGCTCTTTATCTAATATTGATTTAGCTATTGCCATGCTTAAGACGGTATCATCTGTAAAACGACTACCTTTTGGAAAAAGTTCAAACTCTTTTGTTTTTACAGCATTAAACTCATAAGTTGAACCAATAATATCACCTGCTATTGCTCCTAACATTTTATATCCTTTTTTAATATTATAACCAAAGAAGATATTTTATTCAATATCTTTAAATATATGCTCATTCACTCAAAAATATGCACAGCCAACCAAACACTACCTCTCTCCATTTTCAAAATCTGATGAGCTGTTTTAGCTGGAATAAAGAAAGTTTCTCCTTTAGTTAAAGTTACCTCTTTTTGTTCAACTCTTAAAGTTACCCTACCATCTAATAAAACTACCCACTCATCTTCATCTTGACAATATTCTATAGAATTAAAATCATTAGAACTTACAATACGAACTATTTTTATATTTTTGTATTCTAATAGAGTAGTAAACTCTTCACCTTTTTTTGGGATTTTATAGTTAAATAGGTTCATATCTTAACTCTCTATTTTAGAGATAAACTCCCCATAAACTTTAGCTAAAGCAATATTAACTTCACTAATTTTAACTCTAATTTTATCAAATAGCATTAAATTATCACCTCTTAGATTAATAGTAACTCCATCTATTTCGGCTTCTAAAATAGCTTTTGCACTCTCTCCTACTTCAATAACTCTAGCATTAAACTCTTTACCTATTTTAGTTTCTGCCCATCTAGCAAGTTTTCTATCTCTAAAATCCCACTCTGCTTTTGTGGACTCTCTTTCAAGTTCAGAGACTCTTGCACTTAGTGGCTCTATATTTCTTAGAAGATAATCCATTTGTTCCTTATTATCTTTCAGTTGTGCCTTTATTAAACGGTGTAGAATAAGGTCAGAGTATCTTCTAATTGGTGATGTAAAGTGTGAGTAGTGGCTAAATCCTAAACCAAAATGTCCCTCATTATAGGCTGAATATGTAGCCTGTTTTAGAGATTTAATAATCATCTCATCAACCTCACTTGCAAGTCCCAAATTTTTAGCCTCTTTTTGAATTGCTTTTATTAGAGATGGAGCATCTTCATACTCTTTTACAAATAGTCCAATAGTAGCTAAATCATTTAAAAGCTCTTCTAATTTTGTAAGTTGTGGTGGCAAATGAACCCTAAATATCCCATATTCAAACCTTTTAGCACTTGCTCTATTGGCTAAAAGCATACACTCTTCTATTAATGAGTGTGATGGTGTGCCTGTCTCTATTTGGGTTTTAACTAAATTATGTTCACTATCAATAGTTAGTTTTATCTCTTCACTTCTAAAATCAAATCCACTTTCTAATCTCTTTTCTCTAAGTCTCTTAGTTATCTTTTGAAGAGGAAGAAGATATTTTAAAATTCTTTTTTCATGCTCTTTCAGTACATTTAAGCCTTGATTTTCTATAATTTTATCCACCTCATTATAATTAAATCTTCTTTTAGAGTGTATAATTGCCTCAAAAAACTCCTCTTTTATAGGCTCTAGGCTACTCTTATCTAACTCTATTTTTGCTACAAATGCTAATCTATCAACACTAGGTTTTAGAGAACAGATATTTTCACTAAGCTCTCTTGGTAACATTGGAAAAGATTTATGTGGTAGATAAGTAGTAAATCCTCTTCTTTTTGCCTCTTGGTCAATAGGGCTAAAATAATCAATATAAAAACTTACATCTGCAATAGCCACATATAGAGTATAATTTTCTAAATCAAAATAGATAGCATCATCAAAATCTTTAGCAGTTACAGGGTCAATAGTACAAAAGTCTAAATCTCTTAAATCCACTCTATTTTTATGCTCTTCGACTTTAACTTCATTCTCCACCTCTTTAGCTTGATTTAGACAATCCTCTTCAAACTTATCTGCTCTATTAAATAGTTCTAAAGATATTCTCTCATCCACTTTAGGGTCTCCTAAATGCCCAAAAACCTCTAAAACCCTATCTGTTAAACTATCAACTCTCATAACAGTTCCAATTTTAAAGGCTTTTAAATCCATACCCTCCATAATAGCATTAGTTGGAATGTTTGTTTTTATATTTAGTGTCTCAAATATACCCTGTTCATTAATATTGGTATATACAATATTAAATATATGTGCCACTTTTACAATTAAAACAACCTTTGCAGATGCTCTTCCTCTTCTAGCTATTACTCTTTTTACTACAACAGTATCACCAAAATTGGCATCTTTTAAATCATTAGGCTCTATAAGTAAATCTTTTTGCTTCTTTGAGGAGGCTTCAACAAAACCTTTTCCCTGCTTATTAATATATAATTTTCCTACTCTATATAGAGATTTAAGTCTCCACAACCCATCTATCTCTTCTATAGCATTAAGATTTTTTAGAGTTTGAAATGAGTTTATATCCTCTTGTTCTAAATCACTTTCTTTAAAACCTTTAGTTAACTGTATTGCAAATGGGTTCAAATTGATGCCTTTATTAATAAAATTGTGATATTATAGCAAATTTTAGGAGTATATTAATGGTTTAAATGTAGTAGGAGAAGCTGGATTTTTAACTTATACTTTTAATAATTTTCCTCAATGACTCTTTTAAATAGTTACTATTATTTTCATCATTATACTCTGGAAAATTTGATATATATCCTCTATCTACTATTCCATTTGCAGTTTTTAATATAAGATTATTATAATCTTTTTCAACTTTTATTTTATCTATTTTTGTATCCATAATCTCTTTTAGAGTTAAACCATTACGGTATTTTATAACTCCATTAAACTCTTGATACCAAGTAAGCCCAAAAATAATAGCAGGTTTTTCAACCATTAAAGCTTCCCAACCAGCAGTTCCTGTAATAGTGGCTACAAACTCACAACTATTAATTAAATCAAAACTATTAACCTCTTTAGAGATATATATAGCATTTTTAATAAGAGATAATCTTTTAAAAAAGTACTCCCCTCTATGCCCCTCTAACTGCTTTGGGTTCTCTTTAACATATATAACCCAATCTTTTGGGATAATATTTGATATTTTCTCTATGGCTAAAATTTGGTCTGTATAAATCCCACCTAAAGTAGATGTTGTCATCTCTGGTTGCATCTGTAAAGGAAAATATACACTCTTTTTTGAACTATCTATAGAGGTTCGTTTTAATCTATTATAGTTATATTTAAATTCTAAACAGTCAATATAACTCTTAATTAATCCTAAAAATGTCATTCGTCCAACACTTCTAAATATATATCTTCTAAGCTTTTGTATTAAAGTAAAGTTACAACTTCTATATTTTAATTTTATATTTTTCATATAGAATTGAACCTTTTGCATACCAAAATGAACCTTTTGATATGGATAATCAAATTGAACCTTAGATGTATTAAATTTTCCAAAATCTTCTAATTTAGTAATATAATAAAAACGGTTAGGAATTAAAGATTGATACATTAAAACCATTTTAATATTTTTATATTTTGCAATAACTGTTAAAAGATAATCACTTCCAAAGTGAGGAAACATATAAAATAGCATTAATTCAATTTTTTCTCTATCTAAAAGTTCAGAAAAATAATCAAAAAAGTAGTTATATAGATTAATAGCCTCTTGGTGAGTAATGGCATATTGAGATGGATTTCTTGAAAACATATCTAAAAATATAGTAAAAGCTTCTTTATACACCTTATTATAAATATCACTATTTAATCCACTATAAGGATTTTTCTCTACTCTTACCCGTCTTAATTTTCCTATATTAATGCTGTTTTCTCTATTTTTACCTATCCAAACTTTAATATTAATTAGACCATCTCTTTCTAACTCTTTAATAGCTTTAGTTTGACTTTTCCAGTGCATTCCATATATTAGTGTATTCATCTACTTATAACCTTTGATGGTAATCTATTTTCAGAGACAATCCCTATTTTTTTAAGTAACTCTATCTCTTTATCTTTAAAAATAAACTTTTTATACTCTTCTTTTAGTTTACCATTTATATATTTTTTAACAAGCACTCTATAGTGGTCTCCCATTTTAACATTTGGAAAATTATCTAAAACCTCTTTTCTAGTAAGTACTCTTTTTTCAAACTGCTTATAGCTTCTAATTGGATAATGATAATTTTTAATAGTGCTACAATTTTTTTTATTCCAAAATGCAATATGTTCAGCCGAATGATTTCCTGAATTTATTTTTATAACTCCATGTGGATTAATTATTACTTTTCTACTAGCTTGACCTAAAAGAACAGATATATCTTCTCTTTTAGCTACTCTATAATTTATTTGATTAGAGACTTCATAAATAGAGTTAAAAAAAACATCTTCTTTCTCTATTGACTCAATAGGAGGTATTATATTAAATCTATCTACTCTTAAAATAGCACCTTTAAAATTTAAATGCTCTTTTAAAGAGTCGCCACTATTTGGTATCCAAAACTCATCAGCATCATTATTAATAATCCAATCAGGTTTATATATCTTTTTTGCCAAAAATGCTAATTTTGTCATAAATTTTTTCTGTTGATAGTACCCTTTTTCATCTACAATAGTTATCTCAAACTCGTTTTGAAGCTTAGATAAAATCTCTCTAGTCCCATCATTTGAGCCATTATCCATAATAACAAAAGCATCAACTCCTAAACTAGCATGAGTTCTAATATTAGCTTCTATAATATCAGCTTCATTTTTAACTAATATAGTCATAACTAATGTAATATTATTTGGCTCAAATTTATGTGTAAAATAATCTAACATATATAATCCTTAAAAGTAGAGACTCATTTTACAAACACTATTTGTAATTTTTACTTAATTATCTGATTTGTTTTGATATAATCTCACTAAATTATAGGGAGTCATTAATGATAGGAATTGTAGATTATAATATGGGAAACTTAGCATCAGTTATAAATGGATTTAAAAAAATGGGTGCAGATATTGCTATAGAGAGTAACCCTAAAAAATTAAAAAATTATAGTAAACTAATTTTACCTGGTGTTGGAGCTTTTGGTGATGCAATGGAACATTTAAAGCAAAACGGAATGGATAGTGCTATAAAAGAGTATGCTAGTAGTGGAAAACCTCTAATTGGTATTTGTCTTGGTATGCAACTTCTATTTGAGAGTAGTGAAGAGTTTGGAGACCATAAAGGGTTAGGTTTAATTGAGGGGAAAGTAGTAGCATTTAAACAAGATAAATTTGACCATAAATTAAAAGTTCCACAAATGGGTTGGAATGAGCTATTTATTCAAAAAGAGACTCCTATTTTTAAAAATCTTCCAAAAGAGTTTTATCTATATTTTGTTCACTCATATCATGTAGAATGTAGAGATGAGTATGCAATAGGTAAAACCTATTATGGATATGAGTTTGTAAGTGCTGTTCAAAAAGATAATATATATGGAATACAACCACACCCAGAGAAGAGCCATAATAACGGCTTAAAGATTATAGAGAATTTTATAAAGCTATAAAAAAAAGGATAACCAATGAGTGAACATTTTATTAGAGAGATAGAGATTAAAAATTTTAAATGTTTTAAAGATTTTAAAGCAGAGGGCTTTGGAAGAGTTAATCTTATTGGTGGAAAAAATAATGTTGGGAAGACGGCTTTTATGGAGGCTGTTTATATTACTAATTCTAAAAAAAATTTAAGAAATATTATTAGTACACGATATGTAGCAGATATTCTATGGGATTTGTGGAGAGAAATTGGAAAAAAATTTATTAATAATTTTATAAAAGAAAAAATAGAAAGTTATGAAAAAATTAAACTAAAAACTAATATAGATAATTTAAATATAAATATAGTATTTAAAAGTAGTAATAAAGCTACTAAAAATATATATGAGAATTTATATAGTTCAATTATTAAAAATGAGTTAGAGGATAGATTAGATAGCTATATAAAAGAGTTTGATGAAAATATTGAAAAATTTAGAATTATAAATAGTCAACCATATTGCAAAAAAAATGGAAAATTTTACAATTTAAATGAGTTTGGAGATGGTTTAGGAAAATTTATCTATTTTATAATGCTTTTATTATCAGAAAAAGAGAGCATTATTTTATTAGATGAGATGGAAAATGGAATACACTATACTCAATTAGATAGATTATGGGAAATAATTTTAACTATATCAAAAGAGCAAAATATACAAGTATTGGCAACAACCCATTCAAAAGAGTGTATAGAGTCTTATGCAAGAGTTGCTAAAAAGTTAGAAGATAGAGAGATAACATTTATAGAGATGTGTAAAAGAGAAGAAGATATAAAAGCATTTGTTTATCCTTATGACTGGTTTATAGATGAAATAGAACAAGAACATGAGGTGCGTGGATGTCTTTAAGAATTTTTGTTGAAGGAAATGATGATAAAAATTTTATAATCAAACTTTTAAACGACCTCAAAAGAAATAGAGAGATATTAGATATAGAAAAACTAAAACTAAATAAAAAACCTATAGCAAATTTATATAGAGACTTATATCCCTATCCTCAATTTGATTTTAAAGATAAAAGGTTTCAACTACTAAAAGAAAAACTAAAAAACTTATTTAAGGAAAGAATATGACAATATTACCAGCAATAGACCTAAAAGATGGAAAAGCTGTAAGACTTAGTAAAGGACTTATGGATAGTGCTAAGATTTATAGCGACGAGCCATGGCAAGTGGCTAAAAGATTTGAAGAGCTTGGAAGTGAGTGGTTACATTTAGTAGATTTAAATGGAGCATTTGCAGGTGAGCCTAAAAATTTAGAGCAGATTAAAAAGATTAGAGAGAATTGTAATTTAAAATTAGAACTTGGTGGTGGAATTCGTGATGAAGAGACTATTAAGATGTATTTGAAACTTGGAATTGATAGATTGATTTTAGGTTCTATTGCTGTAAAAGACCCACAGTTTGTTAAAGATATGGCAAAAAAGTATCCAATAGTTGTAGGAATTGATGCTATTAATGGTATGGTAGCAGTTGAAGGTTGGGGTGAAGTTAGTGATATGAAAGCTACAGATTTGGCTAAAGAGTTTGCTAATGCTGGAGTTGAGGCTATAATTTGTACTGATGTTGGAAGAGATGGAATGTTAAGTGGAGTTAATATCGGTTTTACTTTAGATATAGCTAGGGCTAGTGGAGTAGAAACTATTGCTAGTGGTGGGCTTAAAGATATTGAGGACATTAAAAAGCTAATAGATGCAGGAGCTGATGGTACTATTGTTGGTAAAGCATTTTATGAGGGAACTTTAGACCTTGAAGAGGCATTTAGATTAGTAAAAGGATAGGATTATGAAAGATAAATATTATGAATTAACCATAACTTTAAAAAAAGAGGATTTTGTAGAGTTTATTGCTGATTTTATTGCAAATATTGCAGGTGATGGGTTAGAAATAGAACGAGATAAAATTATTATAAGAAGTGAAAATAGTGTAGAGTATATTAAAGATGCAGTAAACTCTTTAATAGGAACTTTGGGCAATAGTATAGATATAGAGTATAAAATAGAACAAAAAGATAATGAAGATTGGATACTAAACTATCAAAATTCTGTAGAACCTATAGAAGTTGGAAAATTTTATATATATCCAAGTTGGTATGAGAAAAAAGAGGGTAAAATAAATATTAAATTAGACCCAGCGTTAGCTTTTGGTTCAGGTCATCATGCAACAACTTTTAGCTGTTTAGAGGCTATTGAAGAGTTTGTAAAAGAAGATGATAGAGTTTTAGATGTTGGGTGTGGAAGTGGAATTTTAGGTTTAGCTTGTAAAAAAATAGGTGCTAAAATAGACCTTTGCGATACCGACCCAATATCTGTTGATAGTTGTGAGAAAAACTTTGCACTAAATGGAGCAGAGTATAATGAACTTTGGGAAGGTTCTGCAAATATGGCAAAAGGTAAGTATGATGTGGTAATTGCTAATATTATTGCTGATGTGCTTAAATTTATAGATAATGACCTAAAAAAAGTTTTAAAAAGAGGTGGTATATTAATGCTTTCAGGTATTTTAGATACAAAAGAGAAATCAGTAACAGAAGTATATAGCAACTTAGAGTTACTAAAAAGAAAACAGAAAGATGAGTGGATAACACTTATCTATAAAAAAGTATAAGGAAAATAGAAGAACAAAATGAATAATCAAAACGACAATAGAGATAACAACAACAATAACAATAATAACTTTTTTAATGACAATCCACTACTAGCATTTGCCATTTTTTCAGTAGTTATTATTATTCTTTTTAAATCATTTATAGGTGAAGGAGAGAATGGATTTAGTGATTTAATGGGTAATCCTCAAATTAAACAGACTAAACATGTAAAATACTCCGATATAAAACAGTATATTAAAGAGGATAAAGTAAGCTCTGTAAAAATCACAAGTAGTACTATAGAGGCAGTTGATAAAAGTGGAACTATTAAATTTGTAGCTGGAAATGTTCCTGCATTTGATGAGAAGCTTATTCCACTATTAGAAGAGAAAAATATACCTTATGAGGGGCGTATTGGAGATGGGATAGTCTCTCAACTTATTAGTATGCTTCTTCCTATATTTATCTTTTTTGGTATTTGGTTATTTATTGCTAAGAAAATGAGTAAAGGTATGGGTGGTATTTTAGGTGCTGGGAAATCAGATAAACTTATTAATTCAGAGAGACCTGATGTAAAATTTGATGATGTTCAAGGTGTTCAAGAGGCAAAAGATGAGGTAGTTGAAATTGTGGACTTCCTTAAATATCCTGAAAGATATATTGAACTAGGGGCTAAAATCCCTAAAGGACTTCTTTTAGTAGGCCCTCCAGGTACAGGTAAGACACTTTTAGCAAAAGCTGTAGCAGGTGAGGCAGAAGTTCCATTCTTTTCTGTGAGTGGTTCAGGTTTTATTGAGATGTTTGTAGGGGTTGGTGCTAGTCGTGTTAGAGACCTATTTGAACAGGCTAAAAGAAATGCTCCATCTATTATATTTATTGATGAGATTGATGCTATTGGAAAAAGTCGTGCTAGTGGTGGACAGATGGGTGGAAATGATGAGAGAGAACAGACTCTAAATCAACTCTTAGCTGAAATGGACGGATTTGGAACAGATACACCAGTAATTGTCCTTGCAGCAACCAATAGACCCGAAACCCTTGATGCTGCACTTATGAGAGCTGGGCGATTTGATAGACAAGTTTTAGTTGATAAACCAGATTTTGCAGGACGACTTGCTATTTTAAAAGTACACTCAAAAGATGTAAAGTTAGATGAGAGTGTCGATTTAGAAATAGTAGCAAAACAGACAGCAGGACTTGCAGGAGCAGATTTAGCCAATATTATTAATGAGTCAGCACTTTTAGCAGGACGAGCTAATAAAAAGACCATTGAACAAGATGATTTATTAGAAGCTATTGAAAGAGCATTTGTTGGACTTGAAAAGAAAAACAGAAAAGTATCTGATGTAGAGAAAAGAATAGTAGCATATCATGAGAGTGGACATGCACTTATGGCTGAACTTACCGAAGGTGCTAGAAGAGTTACTAAAGTATCTATTATTCCAAGAGGATTAGGGGCATTAGGATACACCTTACATCTTCCAGATGATGAAGATAGATTTTTAAAACAGAAACATGAACTTTTAGCTGAAATAGATGTACTTTTAGGTGGAAGAGCTGCTGAAGAGGTATTTTTAGGTGAAATTAGTACAGGTGCAGGAAATGACTTAGATAGAGCAACAGCTATTTTAAAAGATATGATTTCAGTTTACGGAATGAGTGATGTAGCTGGATTAATGGTATTATCAAGAACTCAAAGCTCATTTTTAGGTGGTGGAATGGTATCTAATGACTATAGTGAAAAGATGGCAGAGGCTATCGATGAACATATCAAAAAAACACTAAATGAGAGATACAGTTTTGTTAAAGATACTCTAAAAGAGTATGATGGAGCTATTGAAGAGATGAGTGCTGTTTTACTTGATGTTGAAGTTATAGAGGGTTCAAAGGTTCAAGAGATTATTGTAGCTTATGAAGAGAAAAATGATATGAAATCAAGAATGGTTCATATTAAAAGAGATGAGTAGATCTATTTACAAAAAGAGCTAAAAGTAAAAGTAGATATTTTAAAGGAAAAATTAATGAAGTTGGATATAATTAGTAGAAAATAGGACTCACATTGAATACAAAAGAAAAACTAAAAAATCTACTAACAGTAGAGATTATTCCAGACTTAGAAGAGGCTATTGATGAGATGTTTTCTATGATAGAAAAAGCTAAAATGGCTTCTATTGCAGATAAAGAGGAACTTAAAGACCTTCAAGAGATGCACAGTGAATGTAAAGATATAGTTAAAGAGTTAGATGCAGATGAAATGGCTGAAGATGAAGCTGAAGAGATTTTAAAAGAGTTAATGGATGCTAAAACTTTAGAGTAAAATACTCTAAAGTTTTAAAATAAGATTTACATCTTAGATAAGTATAAAAGTCCAAAGATAATTACAGTTAATAGTAATCCTGTTTTAAAAAAACTTTTTATAGCTAAATCCTCTTTCAAATCGTGATTAAAATAATCACCTTCTATTAGTCTAATCTTATTTTTGTATGAAACTGACAATTGAATTCCCCTATAGTTTTATTATAAACAAAATATTACCCAAAATATGCTTTTATTCTGAGTTTTAAATAAAAATAATAATTTAATTGTCTCCAAAGTGATACCAAATGATACATTCTTTAATAAAATCTAACCATTTTGTCTATTAAAGTGTTCTAAAATTGTAGTAAGATGTAAAGACCTATCCTTATCTTCGTCCATCTCTTTAGATTGACATAGCTTACAAGCAGTTCCTGCATCAGTATCGTACATAAGAGTTTCTAAAGTATTATTTCCAGCTTTAATTGAGTCAATTATCTCACCTAAAGTCACATCAAAACACTCACATACTATATAATCTAGTCCAAAATCTTCAATATTCATAACTATTCCTAATTTTTAATTAAAATAAAATGTAATTTAACATATTTTACATTAATAGTAGTTAATTTAATCTATCAAAGATATAATATCGCATTTACAAAAGGTATATATTATGGAAAAAAGATTAGATGTTATTGACCTCTTTTTAAAACTACTTAGTGCAAAATCTATTACTCCTAATGATGGTGGACTTTTAAGTTATATAGAAGATTATCTATCAGATTTTGAAGCTACTTGGATTAATGAGGGTGGAGTTAAAAACCTATTTTTAACTAAAAAATTTTCAGAGGGCAAACATTTCTGTTTTGCAGGACATGTAGATGTAGTTCCAGCTGGTGATAATTGGGACACTAATCCATTTGTGCCTATGATAAAAGATGGATATATTTATGCTAGAGGTACGCAAGATATGAAAAGTGGTGTGGCATCTTTTGTTCAAGCGTGTAGAGATGTAAAAGAGTTTAATGGAAGATTATCTCTACTTTTAACTTCTGATGAAGAGGGAGATGGAACTTACGGTACCCAGATAGTATTACAATATTTACAAGATATAGATTTACTACCTGATTATTGTGTTATTGCTGAACCTACTTGTGAAGAGGTGTTTGGAGATACTATAAAGATTGGACGAAGAGGTTCTATTAATGGGTATTTAAAACTGAAAGGTTCACAAGGTCATGCAGCATATCCTGAAAAATCTGTTAATCCTGTTCATGATATAGCATCTATTTTAGGATATATAGCAGGACACGATTTAGATAATGGAGATGAAGATTTTGCTCCTAGTAAATTAGTAATTACTGATATAAGGGCAGGTATGGAGGTTACTAATGTGACTCCTCATGAACTTAATATGATGTTTAATGTCCGAAATTCAACTAAAACTACTAAAGAGAGTGTAGAAGAGTATATGCACAAAGTGTTTGAAGGGTTAGATTATGACCTTATTTTACAACAAGGCTCGTTTCCATTTGTAACAGACCATAACTCTTTAATTGTTAATAGATTAAGAGAGACTATAGAAGAGGTAACAGGAGTTAAAACTAAACTTTCAACGGCAGGAGGTACTAGTGACGGGCGACATATAGCACCTTATGGTATAGATGTTGTGGAGTTTGGTGTCATAAATGATAGAATTCATGGTATAAATGAACGAACAACTATTAAAGAAGTGGAGACTCTTTATAAAGTTTTTGTTAAGATGTTAGAAAGATTGTAAAAGGATACTAGATGACTAAAGAGATTAAAAAAGAAGATAAAGCTGTTATCGAGTTAAAACAGAAGATTGAAAAACTATTAGAGACTTACCATGCAAGAAAAGAGGAGCTTCAATGGGCTGATGATGATTGGGAAGTTGGTGAAATTCAAGAAGATTTAGATGGATACGCAAGAGAGATTAAAAAACTCAAAGCAAAAATAAAAGAGTATAAACAAACATAATATAAATTTAGCAACTAATAATGATATATGAAAGACCATCATTAACACAATATATTACTGCTAGACTTGTTACAATATCTATTTTTGTAACTATTATATACTCATTAACTATTACTGCTGTTCCTATTGAATACCAAACTAATTGGTTTCATATTGGACTTTTTATTTTATCTCTGCTTTTAATTCTATTTTCAGTACATATTGGTGCTAAAAAAGTTAAAAGAGAGTTAAAGATAGTAGAAAATTATCTCTCTGGTGTTAATAACTTTAGTAATCCAGAGGCACAATTTTTTACTTATGAATTTGAACAGATTAATCGTAAACTTATTCAAATTTTAAAAAAAGTAAAAAGAAATAATAGTAAAAAAAGAAAATATACAGCAAAAATCAAACTAAAAAATAGACAACGCTCCGATATGCTATCAGCCATAGCTCATGAGTTTAGAAATCCAATCTCATCTATTATGGGATATGCTCAAACTATTAATGATGACGATGATATTCCACCAACTTTACGAAAAAAATTCTTAACTAAAATATATAATAATGGTGAAAAGGTTGAAGAGCTTTTAAGCCGACTTCTTCTTTGGAATAAGTTTGAAAGTGGTGAGCAGAGATTACATATAAGTAGATTTAATATACAACCTCTTATAAGTGATATAGCCTCAAATTTAGAAGATAGATATAAAAATAGAGTAGTCTTAGTTGATAAAAGAAGCTTAATTATTAAAGCAGATAGAGCATTAATTGAGATAGTAATTAAAAATCTTATTGAGAATGGACTAAAATACTCTAAAGATGAGGTAAAAGTAAAAATAGATAGAAATAAAATATCTATTATTGATAGAGGGGTAGGAATATCACCTGAAAATATAGATAAAGTTACAAAAAAATTCTTTCGTACAGAAGAGCATAGTTGGGATAACTCTATGGGTTTAGGATTAGCTATAGTTAAGCAGATACTTAAACTTCATAATAGCTCATTACATATAAAAAGCCAAGAACATAACGGCTCTACATTCTTTTTCTCCATTTAATATAAATCTTTTTTACTATTATTATTTATTATATTTCTCAATAGCTTTTAACAAAAAAAAAGTGAGAATAATTGTTATCTTTTTTATATTAAACATAATAATCCTATCCCTTTTCATTGTCTTTTATTATAAAAAGTGCTAGTATAGTATCTATTAGTATAGATTATTTTACTATATAAAATATTTTTAACTTATAGTAATAATAATTATAAACTAAATTAATAGGAGGAAACATGAAACTAGGTTTTTTAGTTGACCTCAACCTTTGCATGGGTTGTAAAGGTTGTGAGGTTGCTTGTAAAGTTGAAAATGAAGTGCCACTTAGCTCGTGGCGTTTGCGTGTAAAATATATTGATATTGGAACATTCCCTGATACAAGCAGGTCTTTTACACCATTAAGATGTAACCATTGTGAAAATGCACCGTGTGAGAGAATTTGTCCTGTTTCGGCTCTTCATTATCTTGAAAATGGAATTGTAAATGTGGATAGTAGTAGATGTATTGGTTGTGCTGGTTGTATGATGGCATGTCCTTATGGAGCTATATATATGGACCCTGAGAGTAATACAGCTGATAAGTGTACTTATTGTGCGCATAGGGTAGAGAGTGGTATGATGCCAGCTTGTGTTGTAGCTTGTCCTGTTGAAGCTAATATATTTGGTGATGTAGAAGATGAAACTAGTCATATATCAAGATATATTATGGAGCATCAAGGAGCAGTTCAGGTTAGAAAACCTGAAAAACATACAAATCCTAAACACTACTATGTAGGTGGTGGAAATCAAACTCTTAATCCATTAGCTCATGAGAGGATTGAAGGTTATGGTCTATTTAATAATATTACTCACTTAAAACATGTAGGTGACCCAAATCACTCAATTTTAGATAGATTTACTACACCAATTTTTGGACATAAACATCTTGATAATAAAAGTTTTGTAGATATGCCAAATGACAATCATGAGTCACACGAAGAAGGAGGACACCACTAATGGAACATTCTGTTATAGAAGCAACTAAAGCTGTTGTAACACTAGATGTTGCACTTCCTGGAATTATCTGGGGTTGGATGATTACACTTAATATGTGGGCAAAAAGTATAGGTACTGGAGTTATTCTAGTTGGTGCTTTTTTACTATATAGACATAAAAAAGAGGAGTTATCAGGTCTTAGATGGAAGATGCCTCTTATATCATTTATATTTTTAAATATATTCTTACTATTTACCCTAGTTGACCTTCATCAGCCTTTAAGAATGATAAATATATTCTTACACCCACACTGGACTAGTGCAATTACAGTAGGTGCTTGGATGGCTTCACTATTTACAGGACTTATTACAATTATGGCACTTATTAGTTTCTTTGATGCTCATCCAGATGTAAGAAGACACTGCCCATTAGCTAATAGTTGTAGAAAAATGAGTGGTCTTTATGAGACTATTTTTCCATTTACTGTATTTTTAGCAATTCCTGTTACACTTTATACTGCTGTTATTATGGCAGAGAGTAGTGCTAGGGAGTTATGGCAAGCACCAACAGAGCTTACTCAAATGTTACTTGCTGCATTTATGGTAGGAAGTGCATCTTTAATTCTAATATCTGAAAATTGGAGTAAAGAGGCAAAAAGAGATTTAGCTTTAGTTCTAGCAGTTTCTGTATTTTTCTCATTTCTAATGTATATGGGTGAATATTTCTTCTCATTTAAATCAGCTGAAGCAGAAGCGACATTAGAGTTCGTTCATAGTGGTGGAGAGTATAATGTTCAATTTTGGTTTGCTATGGTTTTAGGGTATATTATTCCATTCTTTATTGCTATTGGTAATTTAAAAGAGGAGAATAGAACACTAATGAAGTTTGCAGCACTTACAGCTCTTATTGGTCTATACCTTGCAAAAGATGTGTGGCTAAAAATTCCACAAATGTTACCGTTAAGTTAAGGAGATAAAATATGGTTAAGAAAATGAATAAAGAACAATCTTCTTTCTTTGAGAGTAGAAGAATATTTTTAAAAGGAACTGCATACACCGTTGGTGGTGCTGTTGTGGCAAAGGGGGTATTTTCTACAGTTGTAGATACTCCAGCTTTTGCAGAAGATAGTAAATTTACAGCAACACCAGAGAGTCTATCTTTCTACCCACCATTTGAAGAGTGGGATAACTTTACCGAACTTGATGGTCAAGATTGGAAAAGAGGAGGTGTAAGTAGAAATGGTGTAGAGAGTGAAGAGAACCCTAATGGAATTAAAGCTGTTGATTATATGCTAGTTCCAACTGCTTGTTCTAACTGTGAAGCATCTTGTGGACTTACAGCATGGGTTGATATTACAGAGTATAAAAAGAGTAAAAATCCAAAAGACCTTATGGTTAGAAAATATATGGGTAACCCACTTCATTCAGGAAGTAGAGGTAGAAACTGTGCTAAAGGTTACGCTGCACAATCACAAATGTATGACCCAGATAGAATTCCATTTCCATTAAGAAGAGCACCTGGAAGTAAAAGAGGTGAAGGTAAATGGATAAGAAGTAGCTGGGACGATGCTATGAAAGAGATTGGTACAAAGGTAGCTTCACTTCTTAAAAAGGGTGATGAGGTATCTAAAAAGATGTTTATGTACCAAGTTGGACGACCAAATGAGAATGGATTTGGACCTAGAGTTCCTCAATCATTGGGTGTTGATGGTTGGAACTCTCACACTAATATTTGTTCAGCAGGTGCTAGAGAGGGAACAATTCAGTGGACAAATGATGATAGAAACTCACCAGATTGGTCTAATGCTAAACTTATCTTCTTACAATCTTCTCACGCAGCAGATGCTGGTCACTACTTCCAACAAGCAGCGGGAAGAATAGCTGAAGCTAGAAAAAAAGGTGCTAAACTTGTAGTTATGGACCCAAGATTATCAAATTCAGCTGGTATGGCAGACCTTTGGGTTCCATGTTGGCCTGGTACTGAAACAGCTCTATATCTATATCTTGCTAATAGAGTTTTAAATGAAAAAGGTATTAATGGAGAGGATTTAGTTAATCACAATTTTGTAAAAAATTGGGTAAACTGGGATAAACTTATGAGCAAAAAAGAGTATCTAGCTCTTTTAGTTGAAAAAGGTTATATCAAAGAGGTTCCACAAGGTGACACTTACGAAGATTTCATTAAGATGATTTCTGAAATGTACTCTCCTTATACACTTGAATTCGTAACAAAAGAGTGTAGAATTGAGGCTAGAACTGTAGAGAAACTTTATGATATGTTTATTGATGCAGGTGCTAGAGTAGCTACTTATATATGGAGAGCTGGACCTATTGCACATAGAGGTGGTTGGATGATAGCTAGAGCTGGTTTCTTACCTCTAGTTCTTCGTGGTGCAATGGCAGGAGACAAAGGTGGCGTTGGTCTTCATCACTGGCATGTAATCTCTGTTAATGGAAAAGGTCAATCTGCTACAGTTTCAGGTGAAAAGCCTAAAAAAGTTGATGTTTGGAATGAGTTAGCTTGGCCACCAGAGTATCCATTAAGCGCTTATGAGATGAGTTTCTTACTTCCTCACTTACTTCTTGATGATGAGTGGAGAGATAAGTGGAAAGCAAAAGGTCTTCAAGTTCCTGATAAGTTAGGTGTATATGTACCTAGAATTTATAACCCAGTATGGATTAACCCTGATGGCTTTAGATGGATAGAGGCTCTAAAAAGAGAAGATAAAGTAGAACTTAGCTTTAACCTATCTCCAACATGGTCAGAGACTAACTGGTATTGTGACTATGTACTTCCTGTAGGACTTGCAGGTGAGAGACATGACCAACACTCGGAAGCTACAGAACCTAAAAGATGGTTAAGCTTTAGACAACCAGCATTAAGAGTGGCATTAGAAAAAATGGGTTGGAAGCCTAAACACCCTGCAAGAGGAACACTTGAAGCTCACATGGCAGCAGGTCTTGGTGAAGTTTGGGAAGAGGTTGAATTTTGGTCTAACTTAATGGTTGAATATGTTGACCCTGATGGAAGTTTAGGTGTTAAAAAGTATTGGGCATCAAAAACAGACCCAACTAGAGCATGTACTATTGCAGAGTGGTATCAAGCAGCGTTTGATAATTTGCCAAATCTTAGAAAAACAGCTAAAGCTAAATATCCTAACTCTAAATATCCTAATTATGAGTTAATGAGAGATATGGGTACATGGTTAGAAGAGGATAATATCTATAGACCTCAAGAGAGACCACTTAAAAAAGAGGGTGATAACTATATAGCACATGGTCATAAATACCCAATTAGTGAAGTTAAAAAAGATGAGTTTGGTACTTTAATGGTTGAACACAATGGTAAAGAAAAAGCTATTGGTGTAGAGATTGATGGTGAGATTATGGACGGTTTTCATACATTAAGTAAAAAACTAGAGTTCTTCTCGGAGTGGTTTGCAGAGTGGAAATGGCCTGAATATGCTGTACCAATTTACCCAACAAATAAAGCTCAAAGAGAGAAGATGATACATCTAGTTTCTCAAGTTCACCATGACTATATGACAAAAGAGAATGAGTTTGCACTAAATACTGTATTTAGACTGCCATATAATATTCATACTCGTTCAGTTAACTCTAAACATCTTATGGAGATAAGTCAAAACCATAATCCAGTTTGGATACATACAACTGATGCTAAACGGTTAAATATTAAACAGGGTGATGCAATAAAAGTTACTATAACAGATACTCTTTCAGGTTTAGAGAGTGGATATTATATTGCTATGGCAGTTCCAACTGAAGCTACAATGCCTGGAGTTCTTGCAAACTCTCACCATGCAGGTAGATGGAAACTTAAAAATGCTGTTGAAATACCTGGATTTAACCATAAGTTAGGTGTAATGGGACTTGGTGCGCCACTTTATAATATGACAATGGACGGTAAAATTGGTACTCTTAAACCAAAACAGGGAATTGATGCAGGAATGATGGCAAGAGCTGACACTTGGCAGTTTAAAGAGTTCAATAAAGACCTTGATAATATTTGGTGGGACGGACTTAGTGGTTCATGGCAAAATGCAGTTGCCGCTCCACACCCAGACCCAATTGCAGGAAACCACGCTTGGCATCAAAAAGTAACTATTGAGTTAGCAAGTGAAGGAGATGTAATTGGTGATATTTATGTAAATTATGAAAATAATATGAAAGTATATAAAGAGTGGAGAGATAAACTAACAAGACCTCTTCAAGCTGGAGATACATTAAGAAGACCTCAACACATGAAAAGAACAGGACCTGCTATTTCAGATAAGGGTTACTCTGTTACTATTAAAGAATAGTCTCCTCTATTTGTGGGCATTTTTGCCCACAAAAACCTCCCATTTTTTTAAATCATAAACTTTTTTAATATTTGTTACCAATTTGTTATAACTTTGTAATAGAATATCTGCATTAAAATATAAAGGGGATTGTATGAACAATCTAATCAAGGTTATATTGGGTGCTGGGTTTGCTACAGCAGTAGCATATTTTGTGCATAGCTCATTTGGAAATCTGCCACATATAGAGTTTTTAATGATAGCTGGAGTATTTGGGGCTTATATGGCTATGAATATTGGTGCTAATGATGTGGCAAATAATGTAGGACCTGCTGTTGGTTCTGGAGCTATAACTATTGGTGGGGCAATATTAATTGCATCTATATTTGAAGCAAGTGGTGCTTTAATTGCAGGTGGTGATGTTGTAAGTACTATTAAAAAAGGTATTATTGACCCAGTTGCTTTTTCAGGTGACCCTATGATGTTTGTGTATGCAATGGCAGCGGCTCTACTTTCTGCTGCTTTATGGTTAAATCTTGCTACTTGGCTTAAAGCTCCAGTCTCTACTACTCACTCTATTGTTGGTGGTGTTATGGGTGCTGGTATTGCTGCTGGTGGATTTGCTATTGTATCTTGGGGAACTATGGGTAAGATTGTAGCATCTTGGATTATTTCTCCTTTGCTTGGTGGATTAATTGCTGCTGGATTTCTTTATATTATAAAATCAGAAATTTTACATAAAGAGAATAGATTAGAGTCTGCTAAAAAAGTAGTTCCTATTTTAGTATCTATTATGGCAATGGCATTTATTACATATTTAACTATTAAAGGGTTAAAACATATTTGGGGAGATATTTTAAATATATTACCATTTTTACCAGAGAGTAAAAAACCTTCAATTGGTGTAGCTCTTCTATTTGGTGCAATAGGTGCTGTTATTACTTATATTCTTATTAAACCTAGAATTAGTAAAAAGGTAGAGTCTCTTAAAAATGATAGAGTAGCAATTAATACACTATTTACTATACCTCTTATCTTTGCAGCTGCAATGTTAAGTTTTGCTCATGGAGCTAATGATGTGGCAAATGCTGTAGGACCTTTAGCTGCTATTTATGATGCTATAGCTCATACTACTATATCTGCAAAAGCTTCTATTCCCTTATGGGTAATGGTTGTAGGTGGTTTAGGTATATCTGTAGGTCTTGCACTATTTGGACCTAGACTTATTAAAACAGTTGGAAGTGAGATTACAGAGTTAGACCAAATGAGAGCATTTTCAATTATGATGGCAGCAGCCATTACTGTTGTAATTGCATCTCAATTAGGTCTTCCTGTATCTTCAACTCATATTGCAGTTGGTGGTGTATTTGGTGTTGGTTTCCTTAGAGAGTGGTTAGATAGAAAAGGAACAAATGAAAAGCATCAAGAGTTAAATGCACAACTTGCTATTGTAGATAAAGTTAAAAATGATTTAGCAAATGTAGGAGATAACTATAAAAGAAAAGTTGAACTTATGGAGCAACTAAAAATAGAGAAAAAGAGTGCTAAAAAGATAAAAAAAGAGCTTAGAGAAAATTATGTAAAAAGAGGTATGGTTAAAAAGATTATTTTAGCATGGATTATTACAGTACCAGTAGCAGCTATGCTTTCAGCTTTTGTTTTCTATATTTTAAAAGGTATGGGTGTTTAGCAGTAGTTTTATTATCAATTTGATATAATCTCGACAATATAATAAAGAGAGGGTATATATGTTTGATACATTAACTAGTAGTTTTAAAGGTGCTATAGATAAAATTCGTTTTTATGATGATGCAAAAGCACTTAAAAAGGCTATAACAGAACTTAAGAAATCACTTCTTAAGGCTGATGTTCACCATAAAGTTGTAAAAGAGCTTTTAAGTGTTGTAGAAAAAGAGACAAAAGATAAAGGGATTGGAAAAGAGAACTTTTTAAAAGCTCTTCAATCTCATTTAGAAAAGATATTAACGGCAAAAGGAAACCAAGGTTTTGTTTTTGCCTCTAAACCACCAACCATTGTTTTAATGATAGGACTTCAAGGTTCAGGAAAAACAACAACTACAGGTAAATTAGCCTATTTTTTAAAAGAGCAGAAAAAGAAAAAAGTTATGGTTGTAGCAGGAGACCTTCAAAGACTCGCTGCTGTGGAACAACTAAGACAAATAACTTCACAAATAGATGTAACTCTAATTGCAGATGAAAACTCAACTCCAGAAAAAATTGTGAAAGAGGCAATTAAAAAAGCTAAAAAAGAGCTTTATGATGTTGTTTTAATAGATACAGCAGGACGACTTGCTATAGATAATGAGTTAATGGACGAATTAGCCAATATTAAAAAAGTAGCAAATCCTGATGAACTATTTTATGTAGCTGATGCAATGACTGGTATGGATGCTGTTAGAACGGCTCAGACTTTTAAAGATAAAGTTGGAATAACAGGTGTAGTTTTAAGTAAATATGATGGTGACTCAAAAGGTGGAGTAGCACTTGGAATTGCTCATCAAGTTGGAGTTCCTCTTAGATTTATAGGTGCAGGTGAGAAAATACCTGATTTAGAGCAGTTTATACCTGATAGAATTGTATCTCGTTTAATGGGTGGAGGAGATTTAGAGTCTTTAGCAGAAAAAACAGCCAATATTATAGATGAAAAAAAGGCGAAACAGTTAACCAAAAAAATCAAGAAGGGTAAATTTAACTTTAATGACTTTTTAGAGCAGATGGAGTCTATGAAAAAGCTAGGAAGCATGAAATCTATTATGGGTATGATACCTGGTATGAGTGGAATGGCTAAACAGCTAGGTGATATGGATTTAGAAAACTCATCAGAGATTAAAATGATAAAAGCTATGATAAACTCTATGACAAAAAAAGAGAGAGAAAACCCAGAACTTTTAAATAATACAAGAAAAAGAAGATTAGCAAAAGGTGCAGGATTAAGTCAAATGCAGGTTAACCGTGTCTTAAAGCAGTTTAAAAATGCAGGTAAAATGGCAAAACAGCTTTCAGGAAAAGGTGGAATGAGACAGATGCAAGATATGATGAAACAGATGCAAGGTGGAGGAATTCCTAGATAGGTTTTAAAATAGGGTGTCTTTTCGGTATTAATGTAGGTCGGAAAAAGCTTAAAACAGCAATGGAGTATATTGATATTAAAGCCCTATATCCTAAGCATAAGACGACTCAGGCATATAAGGAACACTACAAATATAAGTACCTATTAAAAGAGTTTAAAAATGATAAAAATCAAGTCATTATTAATACTCCAAACAGAGTATGGAGTACCGATATTACCTATATAAAACTTCAGTAGTCGTCATTTTTTAAAATCCTTAAATTCCATCCTCTCAAAAACAAAAACTAATTCATCTCTTTTGGTCTTTAAATTTAAAAATATTTCAGATAAATATTCTAATCCATAAAGAAAAATTGTCATAGCTTTACGCCCATATTTTAGGGTTTTAATAGGCTTTTCATCATTCAACCACTCTCCGAGATTATGAGCCCAAACAAAGGCTAAACTAAGTATTGCAATCAGAGAATCTATCTTCTCATTTGCTGACATATGGGTCTCTTCAAGATTAAAACCTCTTTTTTTAAAAGCAGAAAAAAGCATCTCAATTTCCCACCGTTTTTTATAGTAACCAAGAGCCATTTCTTGTTTGATATTTCTAGCTAATATTAGATATTCATCTTTAAGTCTTAAAGCAATAATTGATAATCCCTTATAACCATAAACTCTCTTTTTTGTTTTGTAAAATGTATGTTCACCTATTTTTAAATTAGCAAATAGAGAATCTATTCTCAGACTTCCTTTACCAACTTTTAACCTGAATTCGATAAAAATTAAATTAATATAAGTCCCATACAAGTATTATTTTGAGAGCTTTTATTAATGGAATTAATAAGTAAAACTCTATCCTTTTCAGTAAAATTAATAGAAGGTTTTTTCT
>Ga0256842_1000319_pt1 | contig 42160 bp, 39 predicted proteins | sample 4559240metaG_FD_185973 | JGI IMG/M metagenome (GOLD analysis project Ga0256842, IMG submission 185973) | Hydrothermal vent microbial communities from Guaymas Basin, Mexico - 4559-240 | ecosystem: Environmental > Aquatic > Marine > Hydrothermal vents | place: Mexico: Guaymas Basin | collected...
AAATATTTTGTATTTTTTCTAATTTTTCACCTTTTCTGTATATTCAACAACCCCGTCGTTATCTAAAATATTCATCGATATTTTCATCGAAGGGGGATTATTAATAACGAAGAGTTTAGTAACAAAGAACTTTTTTATATTACACTATAACTATTTTTTCTTAAATTGAGGAAAAGGGTAGATTGTTTTTATTATTTTTGTCTTTCCTTGTAACAAATGGGCAAGGGCTAAGAATAAGACTATGATAGAACAAAAATTACATGCTGACTTATCTCCGGAAGATGGTTGGTTAGAGCTAGAATTTCCTAAAGAATATAGTATAGGCAGGTCTTTTGTTGGAGGAGATTCTGATAAGTTAAGATTACAAGTTAAATATTTTATTCGTAGAGAGGATAAACGATTTTTTGCAAAAGTTTTTTTTGGTACTAATGCTCAAGGACCTCCAGCGCATGCTCATGGAGGTAGTATGGCGGCAGTTCTGGATGAAGCTATGGGTTTGGGAGCTTGGGCAGCAGCTCAGTCTGTTGTTGCAGCCAAAATAACAATAGAATATTTGCGTATGTTACCTTTAAATATGTATACTATTATTGAAGTTATAGTTGATAAGGTAGAAGGTAGAAAAGTGTGGATGCGTGCAGCAATAAAAGATGCCACTGGTATGGTTTATTCGAAAGGAGAGGGACTTTATATAAATGTTCCAAGTGAAAAATTATTAAATAATGAGTTTCATAGAAAGCTTGTAGAACAGGTAAATAACCTTTAGCTTATGTCTAACTTAGGTTAGTAATCTCTCCAGTTTCTTGTTCTGTTTATCTTTAAATCTTGTAACATAGGAGATTTTACTCTCAGCGTGAAATTATAACTTTTTCTTGGCCCTATTGGTATCCAGTTGAATAACATTTCCCAGCAATGTAAATCTCTATATATATCTATTGATGTATAAGATAGGTCATTAGCTTGAAAATCCCATCCTGTTGTAACTCCTACTTTCCATTTTTTAGTGATATTTATACTTCCTCTTAGTCCAAGAGTTTGTATAATATCATCTTGTATTTTTAATTGTGTTGTATTATATGATCTTGTATATCTTAAAGTGTAATTGAGGTCTAGGTTCCATGCATTATTAAAGTCAACAAATCCCTCCGGATTATCATTAATTTCTTTTAGTTCTTCTTTGGTGCCTTTGTCAGATTTGTACTTCTTGTTTCTGCCTCTGTTGTTGGAGCTAATTCTGTAGTTAAATGATAGATTCCAATCGCCACTTTTCTTTCTAAGAATTCTTTTTCCAAGATTCCAGTTAAATTCATTTACTCTTTGTCCTGTGGAATCCAAACCGTAAAAATCCCAGTAACCTGCATATCTTATACTAAGACCTTTGTATAGATTTGTTCTGGCAGTAAGGCTTAAAGGTGCAAGCGCAAATTCTGTGGCAGCAAGGTTATATGAAGTTCCAAATCTTAGGTTATCAAGTATTTTAATTTTCTTAGTACCGGTTATGGTATCTTTTCTAGAGCGTATTTTTATTTCGATGTTGTTATCAAAGTAAAGTCCAATACTTCCTGATTTGCCATCAGGTGGAGATCCATACATTTGACCTTCAAACATACTATATCTTATTGTATCACCATTTTGGTTGGTGTATTCTTTATAATAATTAAAAGGATCAGTGCCAAAATCGGGTCTATAACTAAAGCTTAAATTAGGAGTTAATACGTGTCGCATTGCCATTATTGGACCTTTAGTAAACATATACATTCCATATATCCTTGTGTTTAAACTTGAGCTATAATTAAATTCATGAACTGCATAAAAACCATTATTTTTATTTGTAATAAGATGAGGCACAATAGTATCTCCATCAGAATAGGTGGTGTCTGTTTCGTAATATTTAGATGTGCTTTGAAAATACCATCTTTCTTTTAAGTTTATTGAGTTAGTCCATGTGAAATTTCCAATTGGTACTGTGTTACTTAATGGAATTGTGTGTTGTATTGCTTTGTCAAAATCTTCAAATTGTAGTGTTTTAAATAAACTATCAACAGTATTGACAGCATTTTTAGCATCCATTTTATATGATAGTGATATTTTTTCGTACCAACGTTTCTTGCCAATACTATTTTTTTTGGAGAAAGGTGTGAATCTAGGTGTACTAAAAGCTAATTGAGGCAAAGTCATATTAATAGCCCCAGTTTGGGAATTTTGTGAATGGTTTAAACTTCCTGTAAAATTGTATCCATTGCCAATTCTTGCATTATAAGAGATACTTGATTGGAATGTGTTTCGCAGATAATCATTAGAATTTGTTGAATTCAGCTTATTATATTCGGTGCTGCCAAAATTAACATTTGCTGAAAAACTACTATAAGGATTTGATTTTGGGTCTTGTCGATGTTGCCACCTTATAAAGTAGGTTTTATCTTCATTGAATTGTCCCTTTGTATCTGTTTCTCCGTACTTGTTAAAAGTATAAGAAACATCTATTGAGCCGCTTCCTTTATACCTAAAATTATATCGTGAAGCAGCATTTAGTCCCCAGCTACCACGAGAGTATATATCCCCACGTAATGCTAAGTCAAAATGCTCTCCTAATCCCCAGTAATAGCCTCCTCTTGTTAATCCATAGCCTCTATTTTCTGTATAATTAAATGTAGGAGGTAAAATACCATTACTTCTTCCTTTGGTATTTGGTATAAATCCAAAAGGAATAATCACTGGTATTGGAATATCTTCTATTTCCATATAAATAGGTCCGGTAACAATTTTATCATTAGGAATAATTTTCCCTTTCCAAAATTTAACTCTATAATGTGGATGATCAGCACTGCAAGTAGTAAAATGCCCGGATTCTACATAGGTGATATTGTTTTTCATTTTCTTTCCTTTTTGTATCCAAACATACACCTCGCCTTCGCTCTTTTTTACATCACTTATGAGTCCTTTTTGAGTGTCAAAGTTGTATCTTATAACAGAAGCATTGTATTCATCTCCATGGTCTTTGAAAACTGGGCTGCCTATAATTTTTCCTGTAGAATCTGGAATGCCAATGGCGTATACAGTATTGTTCTTAAAATCTAATTCAATATATTCAGCTTTTAATACAATACCCTCATAAATCACAGAAGCATTATGGTATAAATATGCCATTTCATTCCTTTTGTCCATTATTATGCTGTCCTCAGCTTCGTATTTGGCTTCAGTTGACAGATTAATTTTTTTGCTTTTGTTGGATTTTTGAGTCTTTAAACCGGTATCTGAAATGGTGTCAACTTTTTGCTTTAATGAGTCAGGAACTATGGTCTGTCCTTTTGTTATATAAGTAGAAGGTAAGATTAATATAATAATTATCAGGGGTTTATAAAACCACAATGTTGATAAATGCGTTGACAATTTATTACCTAAATATTTAATTTTTAATATCTTCAACTTAAATTTGTTTATGCTAAAAAACCTCTTAAAATTGGGGTCAAAGCTATAAAAGTTTATGGTATGATTTTACATTAAAGAAATTAATTATTTCATTCATTGAATTATAAATGGAGTTGTAAGAGATAATGTTTTATTTCTTTTATCGTATGCTTTTTCAATGTAAGATTTACCAATTATAAATACTAAACTTGTAAGTTTAAACGATTGTTGTTTTAATTATTGCACAATATTTGTTTAATTTTTGCTTTTTGTATTAATATATTAATATGTAGATAAAGGTATGCAAAATATTATTAAGGTAACTATTTTATTGCTAGTTTTTTTATTTCTTGATTTTAATATCTTTAGCCAAGATTATTCCAGAATTGATAAGGTTGTAATAGATGCGGGTCATGGTGGTAAAGACCCAGGGACTTTAGGGGCGCATTCTAGAGAAAAGGATGTGGCTTTAGCAATTGCTCTAAAATTAGGAAAACTAATTTCTGATAATTTACCTGATGTAAAAGTAATTTATACTCGTAAAACAGATGTGTTTATTGAACTTTATAAACGGGCGCAAATAGCAAATGATGCTAAAGCTGATTTATTTATTTCTATTCATTGTAACTCTATCGACACTCATAAAGCTCATGGTACCGAGACTTGGGTAATGGGAACTTATAGAAATAAAAAGAATCTGGAGGTTGCTAAAAAAGAAAATTCGGCAATTTTGTTGGAGGCAGATTATGACAAGAATTATGATAATTTTGACCCTAATAGCCCTGAATCATATATTAGTTTTTCTTTACTGCAAAGTGCCTATCATGAGCAAAGTATGTTTTTGGCTAAGAATGTTCAGGACCAATTCAAAAATAGAGTACATCGATTTGATAGAGGAGTAAAAGAAGCTGGATTTTTGGTATTAGTATACACAGCAATGCCTAGTATATTAATTGAGACAGGCTTCCTATCGAATTATGATGAAGAGAAATTCTTAACTTCAGAAATGGGTCAAGACTATATTGCCTCAGCTATATATAGGGCATTTAAAACCTATAAAAATTCTATAGAAGGTAATAATGTAGAAGAATCTGTTAACGCTAATACTTCTGGTGCTAATATTAAAGAGGATATTACAAAATCTGATAAAGAATCAAGTGTTACGTCCATAAATTCTAACTCGAAAGATGAGGCTTATTTTGGTGTTCAGTTCTCATCATTAAGAAAAAAGGTTGATGTTAAAACTGCATTTAAAGGTGTAAGTGATGTGTGGTATTACAAAAGTAATGGTGTTTATAAATATGTTAGTGGTAAATTTTCGAGTTTTAATAAAGCAGCTAAACAGTTGAAGGTGATTAAAAAAAGGCAATATAAAGATGCTTTTGTTGTTGCTTTTGTTAATGGAAAACGAGTTTCACGTGCAGAAGCAGAGAAATATCTGAAGAAATAAAATCATATCTTATACGTTTATTTAAGATAAAATTAATTAGAGGTATTTTTATTTGATATATTTTTGCAGCTGTAGTTTTATATATTAATTAATATTTGATGAAAATAAGAAAAGAATTTATCATAGGGATAATAGCTAGTTTTACATTAATAGCTTTTTATTGGGGTTTTTCATTTCTTAAAGGAGATAATATATTCTCAAAGGAAAGAGAGTTTGTGCTTATTTATGATAAGGTGTCAGGTTTAAGAGCATCAAATCCTGTTGTTGTAAATGGGCTTAATGTTGGTAAGGTGTCTTACGTGGATTTCATTCCTAATGATTCTAATGCGCGAATAATTGTTAAAATAAAACTAACTAATAATATTCAAATTCCTAAAAATACTTTAGCAGTTATCAAAAGTGATTTGCTTGGTGTTAATAGTATAGATTTAAAATTTAAACCATCTAATTCATTTGCTGAGTCAGGAGATACTTTGAAAACAGCCATTGCTACGACTATTCAAGAAGAGGTTTCTATGCAGATGTTGCCAATTAAGTTGAAAGCTGAAGATATGATGGCTTCTTTGGATTCAGTGCTTGGCGCAATAAGGTATATTTTTAATAAAGAAACACAACAACATTTAGCTCAAACTTTTAAGTCGATACAGACCACGATAAATAATTTAGAGCATACTTCATATGGCTTGGATACTATTGTAAGTGGTCAAACATCTAATCTGAAAGCTATTTTTGCTGATATAAAAATGATTACCGGAACATTAAATGAAAATACAGATAATATTAACAATATTATCACAAATTTCTCTGATATCAGTGATTCTCTTGCAGCGGTAGATTTAAAAGCTACTCTTGATAAGGTTGATGGTGCTTTATTAGGTTTTAAAGAAATTGCTGATAAGATTAATAATGGAGAAGGGAGCATGGGTAAGCTTGTAAATAATGATAGTTTATACTTCGAGATAGAAGATGCTTCGCGTGAGCTTCATCAGCTACTTGAGGATATTAAGCTTAACCCAAAGCGATATGTTAGAGTTTCTGTATTTGGTGGCAAAAATAATGATCCTTATGTTAGTCCTGAAGATAAAGCCTTAAAAGAGAATAAAAAGTAATATTGCTTTAGCCTTTTTATTCTTGTATAAGAAGTTGTTGATACTTTGAGCTTGATGTAAGGTTTATCTAACAGAAGGCTAATGGTGTTCTGGATTTATTGTTAAAAATCATAAAGTTGTAATGGATTATTACAAGTGGTTATTGGTGCAAAGATGATGCGCTGTTGGCTTTCTGTGAATGAAATCTTATGTTGAACTGAGGTTATTAGTTTTATTTATTCGTCAAGATTATTTATGAATAATCATGGTTAAAATCACTTTAATATTTGTGATTTTTATTGCTTGAGTAAAATTATAAACAGAGATATTTATAATACACTGTAATGTAAGTGATTGCAAACACCTTTAATATTTAAAATTGTTAATAAATTAAGCCTTAAGAGTGCAATTTTTTTGGTTTTTTGCATTGAAAAATTATGTACATTTGTTTCTTTATGAATATAATATAACATATTGAATATGAGCGAAGAAGAATTAGATAAAACGGGCAAGGGATACTCGGCGGATAATATACAGGTTCTTGAAGGACTTGAAGCAGTTAGAAAACGTCCAGCGATGTATATAGGAGATGTAGGAGTTAAAGGACTTCATCATCTTGTTTATGAGGTTGTAGATAACTCTATCGATGAAGCTTTAGCTGGACATTGCGATAATATTGAAGTAAGTATATTAAAAGATAATAGTGTGCGTGTACTTGATAACGGGCGAGGTATTCCTGTAGATTGGCACGAAAAAGAAAAGAAGTCAGCACTTGAAGTTGTGATGACGGTACTTCATGCCGGTGGTAAATTCGACAAGGGTAGTTATAAAGTATCCGGAGGACTACACGGTGTTGGTGTTTCATGTGTTAATGCTCTTTCAGCACATCTTACAGTTGAGGTTTTTCGTCAGCAAAAACATTATAGGCAAGAGTATAAGATTGGAAAGCCATTGTATCCTGTAAAAGAAATAGGAACAACAGACTATACCGGTACCATGGTTACTTTTAAACCGGACTCTGATATCTTTATAGTATCAGAGTATAGTTTTGAAACATTAAGTAATCGTCTTAGGGAGTTAGCATTTTTGAATAAAGGTATTAGATTAAGTATTACAGATGAAAGAAATGTTAATCCGGAAACTAATGAGTTTGAAAGAAGAGAGTTTTATTCAGATAAAGGTTTAGGAGATTTTATTGATTATCTTGATGAAAGCAGAGAGAAATTAATGGCAGAGCCTATTCAGATTGAAGGAGAGAAAAACGGTGTGCCTGTTGAGGTTGCAATGCAATACAACTCTTCTTTTGCTGAGAATATACACTCTTATGTAAATAATATAAATACGATAGAGGGAGGAACTCACTTGTCTGGCTTTAGACGTGCGTTGACCCGTACTTTAAAATCTTATGCCGATAAGTCCGGCATGTTATCAAAATTAAAATTTGATATTAGTGGTGATGACTTCCGTGAAGGATTAACAGCAGTGATTTCAATAAAAGTTGCAGAGCCACAGTTTGAAGGGCAGACTAAGACTAAGTTAGGTAATAATGAAGTAATGGGTGCTGTAGAATCTATGGTTGGAGAAGCACTTAGTCACTTTCTTGAAGAGCATCCACAAGAGGCTAAGATTATTGTAAATAAGGTAATACTTGCGGCAACAGCACGTCATGCTGCTCGAAAGGCAAGAGAACTTGTACAACGGAAAAATGTTCTTGGAGGCTCTGGATTACCCGGTAAATTATCTGATTGTTCGAATCGTGACCCCGAAAAGAGTGAGATTTATCTTGTAGAGGGAGACTCAGCAGGAGGAACAGCAAAGCAAGGTCGTGATAGATTTTTTCAAGCAATATTGCCACTAAGAGGTAAGATATTGAATGTTGAAAAGGCTATGCCTCATAAAATTTTTGAAAATGAGGAAATTAGAACTATGTTTACCGCTATGGGTGTTTCTATAGGAACGGAAGAAGACCCGAAAGCATTGAATTTGTCAAAACTTAGATATCATAAGATTATCATTATGACTGATGCTGATGTTGATGGTTCGCATATCGCTACTTTAATTCTTACATTCTTTTATCGTTATATGAAAGAGATGATTGAAAAAGGATATGTTTACATTGCAACACCACCTCTATATTTAATAAAGAAAGGTAGTAAAAGTGAATATGCTTGGACAGAAGAGCAGCGTGATGAGATAACCATGAGACTTTCTGGAGGAGCAGGAGAAAAAGGAGTGCATGTTCAAAGATATAAAGGTCTTGGAGAGATGAATGCTGAACAACTTTGGGCTACAACAATGAATCCGGAGACGCGTACTTTGCGTAAAGTAGATATTGAGAATGATGTTACTGCGGATAAAGTTTTCTCAATGCTTATGGGTGATGAAGTACCACCTCGCAGAGCCTTTATTGAGGAGAATGCTCATTATGCGAATATTGATGCTTAGAGAATTATAATATATCTTTAACTGTGAAAAAGCTACTTTTATAAGTGGCTTTTTTTGTTTAGATCTAAGTATAACCCATATTATTTATGAAATTTAACTTTACTTAATCGTTAGGATTATTTGTGAATAATCAGGGTTAATAGGTTTTGCAACGTAACAGATGGATAAAGATAAAGCTTTAATACCCAAATTTTACTGCCCTCAGTATAGAGAACATTATTTTTTTAATTTACTGAAAAACAATCAAATAAATAAGAAATTATTTTTAAATGATGAATAATGTTTGCTAAGCAAGAATTTTCTATATTTGCAGCTTTGAATAACCTTATAAAATCACAATAAAGTGGATATTTTTAAAAGAGTAATTGAGCGTCCAGGGTCTATTGGAAAATACCAAAAAAAAGCTCATGGATATTTTGCCTTTCCAAAATTAGAAGGAGAGATTTCAGCTAGAATGATGTTTCGTGGCAAGGAAAAATTAGTTTGGAGTTTGAATAATTATATTGGTCTTGCAAACCATCCTGAAGTAAGAAAAGCAGATGCCGAAGGAGCTATTGAATTTGGAATGGCCTATCCTATGGGTGCTAGAATGATGTCTGGACAAACTAAATATCATGAGCAATTGGAGAATGAGTTAGCTGATTTTGTAGGCAAAGAAAAGTGTTTCCTATTGAATTATGGCTATCAGGGCATAATGTCTGTAATAGATTCCATGGCAGATAGAAATGATGTTATTGTTTATGATTCTGAGTGTCATGCTAGTATAATGGATGGTATTTTTCTTCATAAAGCTAAAGGTGGAAAAAGTTTTGTATTCCCTCATAATGATATGGAAAGAGCAGAGAAGATGTTACGCTTTGCTACAAATAGGATAGAAGAAAGTGGTGGAGGTATTTTGTTTGTCACTGAGGGTGTTTATGGAATGGCAGGAGATTTAGGTAAATTAGATAAGATTGCTGAATTGAAGTCTAAATACGAATTCCGCCTTTTAGTAGATGATGCTCATGGATTTGGAACAATGGGAGAAACCGGTGCAGGTACTGGAGAGCATTTTAACGTTCAAGATGATATTGATATGTATTTTGGCACATTTGCTAAGTCAATGGCAGGAATTGGTGCTTTTATTGCTAGTAAAGAAGAAATTGTTGATTTCTTAATGTATAATATGCGTTCTCAAACATTTGCAAAATCTTTACCAATGCCAATGGTAAAAGGTGCTTTGAAGAGATTAGAGTTATTAAAAAATTCTCCTGAATTGCGTAAGCAGTTGTGGGATGTTGCTACTGCTTTGCAGAAAGGTCTTACTGAAAATGGTTTAGATATTGGAGATACTCAATCTCCTGTTACTCCTGTTTATCTTAAAGGTGGTGTGGCTGAAGCTACTAATCTTATTTTTGATTTGAGAGAGAAGCATGATGTTTTCTGTTCTGTAGTTGTATACCCTGTTGTACCAAAAGGAGTAATATTGCTTCGATTGATTCCAACAGCTATGCATACTTTAGAGGATGTTGATTATACCATTAATGCTTTTAAAGCTGTTAAAAGTAAATTAGATAGTGGAGAATATGCTAGCATGGATATAGTAGATGCTCATGAAGAATAAGTAAGTATTATTATAATAAAAAGCGGCGATTTTCTAACAGAAAATCGCCGCTTTTTTTATGTGTATAATTATAAATATTAATTTTTTTCTTTCTTTTTGGCATTGAACATATCACCTATTAAATAACCCATAGCCGCTCCCCACAATACTGATAAATATGGATTTGAAGTGATAGCACAACTGCCTGTACTACAGCCAACTTTAAGGTGATATATGTAGCCTCCTATACCTCCAACAATTAATCCTATAATAGAGAAAAGTGTAAAAACTTTTAGGTACTTTTTCTTCCAAATACTTTCTTTATCTTCCATTATAGATATCTTCTTAATACTTTCATTATTTGATCTTTGCTACGCAAACCCACAAGCCTTTCTTCTACTTTTCCATCTTTAAAAATTATTATAGTTGGAATTGTGCGCACATAATAGTTGGCAGTAGTTTGTTTATTGTGATCTATATCTAATTTGCCAATAGTAATTTTATCTCCTAGCTCTTGAGCTATATCCTCTAATATCGGCCCTTGTTGGCGACAAGGTCCACACCATGTAGCCCAAAAATCCACTAAAATTACTCCTTTTGAAATAGATTCTTTAAAAGTTTCATCATTTAATGTAACAGGCTTCGATTTGTTTGTAATAATGTTTGCTGCAGTATTAGTTACTATTGTATTGTCTGATTGATGTACCACTGAATATATCCCCATTGATATAATTAAGAACATAAAAACTGGTAATAATTTTGATTTAAACATATTTATGAATGTGATTGTTTGCTAATTTATTGTTAAGTTATTGAACTATTTTTGTTAAAGATTCACTTAATTGACTTTTTGATTGTAAACCTATATAACGTTTTATCTCCTTATTATTGTGATATAAAATTAGTGTAGGTATATTTCTTACACTTAGTTGTTGTGATAAATATCTGTTATCGTCTATATTTAATTTCAAGAAACTAATATTTTTTATTTCTTCAGATAATGATTCCAGCATAGGTTGTTGATATTTGCAAGGTTGGCACCATGGCGCCCAAAAGTCTACTAAAACCCATTTGTCTTCTAAACTCTTACTCCATGTAGGTGTATTTACTTCTCTTAACATATTTTAATTTATCTTTTACTTCGTTTTGTATTTCAAAAATATATTTAATAAATTAATTGTTAGTTAATTTTATTATTCATGACAAAAATAATCTTAAAATTTATTCTAATTCCATATTTTCAATTTTGGAATTTATTTTGTGAAAAAGATAGTAATAAATCCTGAAATATACATTTCTTTCAATTTTGCTTTTGCTAATTTTTGCATCTCTTTATATGTAATATATTGTCTTATTTACATTTTTCATTTATCCCTAAAACATAATGTTGAATAATCTTGACATCACTAGCCTGATCACTACCGGCAAATCCTTTAAAATCAGATATTTTTATTTGTTTTTGATATTCATTAAGCATTTTTTTTGCTAATGGAATATAACTCCAATGCCATTTTTCTTCTTGGTATCCAAACTTCCTATTTGAAGTATAAACTTGACAATAACCATATTCAGCAGCATGTGTTGTTAACCATTGATATATTTTCTTCCCTTTGCCTGTTTCGAAATATTTGTTTTCTAAATTGTTTAAATCTATATCCGTTCCCCAATGGTGACGTGAACTACCCGGCATTGATGAATATAATAATATTTTATTTGCTTTAAACAGGTCTCCTTTTATAGTGTTGTTAAGGTATTCACCATCAACTTTTACCTTTCCATTCCATTTTCTTTCCCAAATATATTTTTGGTGGTTAAAAGACCTAAAAGCAGATATAATGTTTAAATTAATATCATCATTTTCGGCAGCATCATACATTTTTATAAAGGCCTTATAGGCTTCTTTTCTTAGATAGATATTTGATTTATTAGTATATTTTTTGCTAATTTTTACAAAATGAGAATCCTTTATAGGAGTTACTTTACCCATAAGTTCATTTTTTGTAAAATGAAGTTCATTTATTGCCACAAACGAAAGTAATAGCACTGATAAAATTATCCAAAAATATTTCGTCTTTATCATTTTATAGTTTTTTTCTTTCTATAACTTTTATTACGGCATCAACAATTGCATTAGAATTCATCTTATATTTTTCCATAAGTTCATTAGCTTCACCGGATTCTCCAAAACAATCAGGCATGCCAACCATTTCAATAGGTATGGGATTGTTTTTTACAACAACTTCTGCCACAGCGCTTCCAAGTCCACCTGTAATTTGATGTTCTTCGGCTGTAACTAATGCGCCACATTCATTTGCAGCTTTTATTATAGATTCTATATCTAAAGGCTTAATTGTATGAATATTTAATACCCTAGCTTTAATTCCTTTTTTCTCTAAGTAATTTGCTGCTGTAATGCTTTCCCAAACTAAACTACCTGTAGCAATAATTGCTACGTCTCCACCATTAAGTATTATTTGCGCTTTTCCAATTTCGAATTTTTGATTTTTAGAAGTAAAATCAGGAATTGGTTCTCTTCCAAAACGTATATATACCGGGCCGTTTATTTCTGAAATAGCCTTCATGGTAGCAATTTCGGTTTGTGTAGCGTCGCAGGCTGAGATAATAGTAATATTTGGGAGTGCTCTTAAAGCAGCAATATCTTCCAATGCCTGGTGAGTAGCGCCATCGGGTCCAACAGATATTCCGGCATGAGCACCTCCTATTATTACATTTAAATTATTGTAGCATAGCGAAATACGAATTTGATCTAGTGTTCTCATACTTGAAAATACAGCATAAGTGGAGAAAACTGGTATTAGTCCTGATAGTGCCATACCTGCAGCAACACCCACGGTGTTCTGCTCTGCTATTCCTAATGAATAAAACCTATCAGGAAATTTTTCAACAAAAATATTCACTCCTACAGAAGTGGTAATATCAGAGCCTAAAACGATAAGGTTTTCATTAGAATAAGCTGCATTTTTTAAGCCTTTCCCAAATCCTACTTTAGTTGATATTTTACCTCTATTTTGCATCTTTCTTTTTTATGATAAATACTTTAAAAACACTTCTAGTTCCTTTTTGTTTGGAGCTTTACCGTGCCATTTATAATTTCCTTCTATTTCTGAAACTCCTTTACCCATTATAGTTTTCGCAATAATAACTTTTGGTTTACCTTTTTTCTTAATAGCCTTATTATAGGTTTTAATTAGATCTGCTATATTATTTCCATCGCAATGAAAAACATCCCAACCGAAGGCTTCCCACTTTTTATCAAGAGGTTCTAAAGCCATTACATCTTCTGTGCTGCCATCAATTTGAACTCCATTTCTATCAATCAAAGTTATTAGATTATCGAGATGAAAATGTCCGGCACTCATTGCAGCTTCCCAAATAGATCCCTCTTGTAGCTCGCCATCGCCTGTTATACAGTAAATGTTGTGCTGTTGGTTCTTATGTTTTGCTGCAAGAGCCATTCCTACTGCTACTGATAGGCCTTGTCCTAATGATCCTGCACTTAATTCTAAACCAGGTAAACCATGATTTCTTCCCGGGTGACCTTGTAAACGTGAATTTAATTTCCTTAATGACTGTAATTCATCTATTGGGAAATAACCCGATAGTGCTAAACTTGAATATAATACCGGAGCAACATGACCAATGCTTAATATTAGCCTATCCCTATTTTCCCAATCTGGCATAGATGGATTATGCCTCATCTGATGAAAATACAAAACAGTAAAGACATCTGCTAGGCCTAAAGAACCTCCTGTGTGCCCTGATTTAGCGGCAGTTAAGCTTTTGAGTGTTTCTATCCGAATTTTCTTGGCAATGGCTTCTAATTTACCTATCATAATTGTTGGTTAACCAATGTATATTGGATGCAAAAATACAAAAAGAATTATTGTACTTATTATTTATCCTGTGAGTCAATATGAGATAATAGGAATTAGAATATTTAATTTTACAATTAATTTAATCAAAGAAAGAATAGAAACAAGATATCTAGATATGGTTCTTAAGCTTAAATTATTTTAATTTTATAAAAACTATTTATTATCTGTTATTTTTGGACTTATTATTCACTGGCAGAAGCAAGCAAACTTTCAGTATGTTTGCTTTTGCTTTATATTTATATTTGCGTGAATTTAATGCTTTGTAAATGAAGAAATATTTAATGGTTTGTTTGGGTAATATCTGTCGTTCTCCTATGGCTGAGGGGATATTGCGTAAGGAATTTGAAATTAAGGGTTTGGAAATACAGGTAGATTCTGCTGGTACAGCTGCTTATCATATTGGAGAGCCAGCAGATGAAAGGGCTCAAAAAGAACTTAGAAAGCATGGTATTGATATTTCTTATGAAAGAGCACAAAAGTTTAAATATGAGTATTTTGCAGAATATGATAGAATCTTTGCTATGGACCAAAGCAATTATGCTGATTTATTGTATATGGCAAAAACTGATAAAGATAGGGCTAAGCTTGATATGATTATGAATGTTGTGGATAAAGGAAGAAATATTTCTATTCCGGACCCATATTATGGAGGTGATGAAGGTTTTGCCAGAGTATATAGGATGCTTAAATCTGCTGCCGAGAAATTAGTTGAAATAGAGATAAATTAATAAAATTAAATGTTATGGCTGATATAATAGATTATAAAATCATTGGTGATGATATGCAAATCGTTGAGATAGAATTAGACCCAAATGAAGGAGTACGAGCCGAAGTTGGTGCGATGATGTATCTTGAAGAAGATATAGAAATGAATACTGGCACAGGAGGAGGTATTTTTAAAGGATTTAAGAGAATGTTGACAGGAGACGGTTTCTTTATAACTTCCTTTGTTAATAAGGGATTTGGTAAATCTCATGTTGCATTTGGTGCTCCTTATCCCGGTAAGATTATTACTCTAGATTTACAAAATCTTGGTGGAGAATTTCTGGTTCAGAAAGATGGTTTTCTATGTGCTGCTCAAGGTGTGGATATTGATATAGCATTTACAAAAAAGCTAGGAGCTGGACTTTTTGGAGGTGAAGGTTTTATTCTTCAGAAGCTTAGTGGTGACGGATTAGCATTTGTACATGCAGGAGGAACAATAGTAGAGAAATACTTAAAGCCTGGTGAAAGTCTTAGAGTAGATACCGGTTGTCTTGTAGGTCTTGCCCCCAGTGTTGATTATGATATAAAATTTGTTGGAGGATTTAAAAATGCACTTTTTGGAGGTGAAGGATTGTTTTTAACTAGTCTTACAGGTCCCGGACTCGTTTATTTACAAAGCTTACCGTTCTCAAGGCTTGCTGATAGAATTGTCTCTGCAACAATGACCAATAGGGGAGAAAGTAAAGGTGCTGCAGGTATTGGAGGAGAGTTGCTGGGAGGTATTTTAGGAGGTGATAAACGATTTTAATCCTGTAAACCAGATAGCAATTTATGCTAAATTTTTTAAAGAGAAATAAGTATTCGGCCTCGGGTTCGCTATCACAATTGGCTTGGAAAAGATTTCGTCAAAATACTTTGGCGATGTCTGCTCTTATGTTTATTCTTTTGATAGTATTAGTAGGGATTTTGGGTTATTCTATTATTCCTGATAAAACTCCGTTTGCAAATGATCAAGCTCTTGAATTGGCAACAAAGAAACCGGGTTTTAAAATTCTGACATTAAAAAGATATATTAATAGAGATATTATAAATCATAATTTTTTCTATTCAATGCTTTTTGGACAAGAAAAACAATACCAAGAAATTCCTATTGTAGATTATAAATTTAGTGGTGATAGTGTCTCGGTGGAGGTATATACCGGAATGGAACCAAATGATGGGCAACATTTAAGCTTTCATTTAGCCGATATTGTTTTTCCTCTTAGTACGAAGAGAGCAATAAAAAAAATAAGTGATAATGAGTATAATATTAAACTCGTTGATGGTAAGCAGATTAAAATGTCGAGAACAGATTTAATTGCTAAATCAAAGAAAGCTATTACAGAGAGAAAATACATATTAGGTACAGATAGATTTGGAAGGGATTATCTAAGTCAATTAATTATTGGATCAAGAGTAAGCTTAAGTGTTGGTTTTATTTCTGTGATAATTTCGTTGATTGTTGGTATAAGTCTGGGAGCTATAGCAGCATATTTTGGAGGATGGATTGATCAATTGATAGTTTGGTTTATAAATGTTATTTGGTCTATTCCTACATTATTGCTTGTTATAGCTATTACTATGGCTTTAGGAAAAGGCTATTGGCAGGTGTTTATAGCTGTTGGACTAACAATGTGGGTGGAGGTGGCTCGTGTGGTAAGAGGACAGGTATTGAGTATTCGCCAAAAAGAATTTGTAGAGGCAAGTGTTGCCTTAGGGTTTACAAATTTTAGAATTATATTTAATCATATACTACCGAATGTTATCAGTCCATTAATTGTAATTTCAGCAGCAAATTTTGCCTCAGCAATTCTTATTGAAGCAGGATTGAGTTTTTTAGGAATAGGTGTTCAGCCACCTACACCATCTTGGGGTATCATGATTAAAGAACATTATGGGTATATTATTCTTGATTATGCCTATTTGGCCATATTACCAGGAGTGGCAATAATGTTAATGGTTTTGGCATTTATGATTGTAGGAAATGGTCTGCGTGATGCATTGGATGTGAAGGTAGTTAAGGCTTAGCAATTAACAAGAATTACATTATTTACTACTTCTAAGAATCCGTCTTTTAGTTTTTACTTTGGTTTCTGGAATTGTCTTAATTGTTTCTTGCTCTACTTTTGTATCATCTTTACTGCGAACAAAACGTTTCTTAAGTGTAGATTTTACCTTCTCGTAAGAGGAACTTTTATTTTCTATTACTTTCTCTTTTTCCTTTAGATTTTTATAAGCTTTAGATTTTTTTGCTTCTGTTTTTTTCTTTTCTCTATAAAATTCTTGTGCTTTTTCACTAATAATTTGATTTCTTTTAGTCATTATATCAGCAGGAAATAGAATGTCAAGTTCTTTTTGACAATATGCTGCAATATCAGGGAAAAAAGCTCTGAATTCAGCTTCGTACAATTCGTAGTCATCGATGAGGTCTTCAACTACATATTGCATATTTGATTTATAATTTGCTCTTCTAGCTAATACTTGGAAACTTCTTCTCAGTCCTTCCATTTTTGCATAGCTGGCTAGCCAATTTTGCATAATGAAGAAAGGAAGAATCTTTTTTGTCTTTGAAGGAAGAATGCTGTAATTTCTTAATAATATTCCATAGCTATAAGATGTAAAACTTGATAAGTGGAATTCAGAAAATTCATTCCAGTTTTTAGCTAAAAAATGATCGTAAAATACATCAGCAATAACTCCAGCATATTTATGATACTTTTTGTGCAATCTAGCACGAGTCTTCATAAATTCGGGATGATGATCGGTATAATAATCAATTTTTCTATGGAGCATTATTCCATCAATTACTCCTTGAGGGTAACGATCTATTTTATTTCCTTTTATATGATCGGCAATAAAATTCCCTAGCATGATGTACTCATGGTCGCCAGAAAGTTTCAAATGTGCCAAATAATTCATTAGTGATTTATTAAATTGTGAGCAATATGTTTATTAATACTTATTATACAACGTTTTCTTTCTTAAATTGTTACAAAATAAATCTATAATTATTAAATATATTATGGAATTAATTTTAATTAACATAAGTATCAATAAGACAGGTAAAAGTAAAAAAGTTGTACAGGTAATTTGCCTGTTTATAAAAATAATTTGAGTTAATATCTCTATTTAAATATAAAAATACTCCAGTATTTAGATAATTCATAAAATTTGTATAATTTTGAGGCACATTAAATTTCTTTTATGGGATCTCAAAAACAAAGTTATATTAAATTATCATCTTCAGAGCAGCTTCTGCCAAAGGAGGAACTATTAATGATTAAAACTGATAAGCAGTCTTTTACTATTGGAGTGCCAAAAGAAACTAAATTTCAAGAAAATAGAGTTTCGCTAGTTCCTTCTGCTGTTTCTTTATTAGTGGAGAATGGTCACCGAATTAAAGTTGAAAGAGGTGCAGGAATCAAAGCCAATTTTGAAGATAGAGATTTTGCTGAATCCGGTGCTGAATTAGTTGACAGTGCAGAGGAAATATATCAATCTGATATAGTGATAAAAATTGCTCCTCCAAGTCTTGATGAAATTAATATGATGAAGGAAAGACTAGTGTTAATTTCTGCTTTGCATAATAGAGCCCAGGAGCGTGAATACTTTAAGGCTTTGTTGAGAAAGAAAGTTACCGCATTATCATATGAACATATTAGAGATAAGACTAATGAGCATCCTATTTTGCATTCTATTTCCGAGATAGTGGGTTCTACTTCAATTCTTATAGCTGCAGAATACCTAAGCAATACAAGTTTGGGAAGAGGTAAGATGTTGGGTGGTTTTACAGGGATAAATCCATCAGAAGTAGTAATAATTGGAGCTGGTACTGTCGCTGAGGCTGCTGCAAAAACAGCACTAGGACTTGGAGCTATGGTGAAGGTTTTTGATAATTCTATTTCTAAATTGCGTAGATTGCAAAATAATATTAATAATAGAATATTTTCGTCAATTATTCAATCCGATGTATTATCAAATGCATTGAAAAGTGCAGATGTGGTAATAGGTGCTATGTATATTAGGAATGATAATGCCTACCATATAGTGTCAGAAGAGATGGTTAGAAATATGAAGAAAGGGAGTGTAATAGTAGATGTTAGTATTGATAGGGGAGGCTGTTTCGAAACTTCTCGCCCTACAAATCATATTCATCCTATTTATCAAGTTCATGATGTTATTCATTATTGTGTTCCTAATATATCATCAAGAACACCTCATACTTCTTCCTATGCTTTGAGTAATTATTTTGCTCCTTTTGTGCTACAGATGTCAGAACATGGTGGTTTTTCTCAACTATTGGTTGAAGACCCTGGAATAAGAAAAGGTGTTTATATCTATAATGGTAAGCTTACATTTGGTAGAATTGCAAAAAAATTTAAACTCGATTTTCAAGACTTAAATTTATTATTGGCAGCTTTTAGATAAAATATATGAGTCTTCTAAAAAACATTATTCGCAATTTAGCTGATCCCAGACTAAAAGATGTTGACGTTGATAGTGATGAGCTTGTAAAAGTACATCGACAAATAATGCTTGAAAAGCCTATTATGAATCATGTCTTTCGTGAGTTTTATGATGCCTGTATAAATTTTGATAAAAAATATTTTAACGGCAATGGACAAAGAATTGAAATAGGAGCAGGGGTTAGTTTTTTTAAAGATATTTATCCTGAAATTATATCTACGGATATTAAAAAAGCTGATAATCTTGATAAAGTATTAAATGCTTTAGATATGGATTTAGATAATAATTCAGTAAGAGCTTTTTATGGTTTAAACTGTTTTCATCATTTTCCTGAACCAAGAAAATTTTTCGCAGAGCTGCAAAGAACATTAATAAAAGGAGGAGGCTGTGTGTTAATTGAACCATATTATGGCCCTGTGGCTTCTAAAATGTATAAAAATCTATTTGATACAGAGATATTTGATAAAAGTCAGCTTGAATGGGAATCTAAATCCGGTTATATGTTAGGTGCAAACCAAGCTCTTTCTTATATAGTGTTTGTTAGAGATAAGGATAAATTTGAAAAGGAGTATCCAGAATTGGAGATTGTTAGGATGAAGGTAATGAATAACTATCTTCGATATTTGATCTCAGGAGGCTTGAATTTCAGGTCTTTATTGCCATCTTTTATGAGCCCTGTTATAAAATTTATGGAGTTTATTATTTCACCATTAAACAGAATATTTGGATTGCACCATGTAATTGTTATAAGAAAAAAGTAATTCATTTTTGTAGATTTAAAAACATACTTTAGAAGTTATATTTATTTACTTTTCATTGAAAAAATAATTACTTTCGCTCTGTAGATAAATTTATTACACTTAAACTGAACTGCACTTAATGAAAATGTAATTTATTTGTCATTGTTTTTTAATATTAATATTTAAAATAGAAATATATGAATCAAAATAGTCAAGTTCATAATGAGCTAAATATGAAGAAAGTTTTACCAATAGCTGTAATTGTTGGAGGAATAATAATATTAATTGTTTTTTGGAGTAAAATGACTGTTACTATTGGTGCCGGTCAGGCAGGTGTAATGTTTAATACTTTTGGAAAAGGAATAGATTTGGAAGAGCAGCCTTTGGGAGAAGGTTTTCATTTTATTGCTCCATGGAATAAAGTATATATCTATAGTGTTAGACAGAAAGAAAAAGCAGAAGAAATGAAGATGTTGTCGTCAAATGGTTTAGAGATATATATTGATGTATCTGCTTGGTTTAGGCCGGTTCAAAGTAAACTTCCAAATCTACATAAAACAATTGGTAAAGACTACGAAAATCAGATAGTAGTGCCAGCTGTTCGAGCTGCGGCAAGAAGTGTAATTGGTAGATATACGCCAGAAGAAATTTATTCATCTAAGCGTGATGCAATTCAGGATGAGATGTATGCTGAAACTAAAAAGATTCTGGATACAAAATTTGTATATCTTGATAGAATGTTGATACGGTCAATTGTTTTACCTCAGAAACTCAAAGATGCTATTGAAAGTAAACTAAAGCAGGAGCAGTTGGCTTTGGAGTATGAGTTCAAGTTAGCCAGAGCTAAGAAAGAGGCTGAAAGACAGAGAATTGCTGCTGAAGGTGAAGCTGCTGCTAATAAAATTATTAATAGTTCACTTACAGATAATTTATTGAAGATGAGGGGTATAGAGGCAACTATTGAACTTTCCGAATCTCAAAATTCTAAGACTATAATTATAGGAGGTGGTAAGGATGGCTTACCTCTTATATTAAATAATTAATATTACACAAATTAATTATTATTGAAACGAAGAAAGCGTTTAACATCTCGGATTAAATAGAGAGTTTTACGTTTTCTTTGTTTATATAAGGTTCTGATAATCTCTTCTTGCAATGAATAAGCGTATTTTTAAACTTGCAATTCCTAACATTATTAGTAATATCACTATTCCTTTGTTGGGAATGGTAGATACCGCATTAATGGGGCATATGGATAGTTTGATATATGTTGGCGCAATTGCTTTAGGAAGTATGATATTTAATTTCTTGTATTGGGGTTTTGGATTCCTGCGAATGGGAACAGTGGGATTTACCGGGCAAGCTAAGGGAGCAAATAACCAAAAAGAAATTAGTAACATACTTTATCGTTCTGTTATACTAGCACTAATTGGAGCAAGTGTTATAATTTTTATCCATCCTTATATTATTGATATAGGTCTTGGTTTTACAACATCAAGTGAAGCGATAAAGATAGAAGCACGAAATTATTTTATGATACGTATTTGGGCATTGCCGGCAAGTTTGATAATACTGAGTATGAGTGGCTGGTTTATTGGAATGCAAAACACTATTTATCCTATGGTAGTCTCAATATTTTCTAACATTGTTAATATTATTTTGTCTTATATATTTGTATTTAAGTTTAATATGAATGCTGATGGCGTAGCTTATGGTACTGTGTTGGCCCAATATCTGGCACTTTTAATAGCAATATCATTATATTTATATAAATATAAGCGGTATATGGTAAAAGTAGTTTGGAATGAGATCTTTAATTCCAAACTTAAAGATTTATTGCATGTAAATAAAGATATTTTTATTAGAACATTGGGGATAATATTTGTATTATCTTTTTTTACAATTAAATCTGCTAATATTGATGATACGACTTTATCGGTAAATACAGTTTTATTTCAGTTCTTTATATTCTTCTCTTATATGCTTGATGGTTTTGCAAATGCGGGAGAGGCTTTGAGTTCAGAGGCTATAGGTTTAAATAATAAAAGATTATTAAAATCTATTATTTATAGAACATTTCTCATTGGTTTTGTTTTTAGTTTAATTTTTACTATTTCTTATTATGTTGCAGGAGGGAAAATTTTAGAAATCCTTACTGATAATGAGGTGATATTGCAAGCAGCAAGGCCCTTATTGTATTGGGTTATAGCTGTTCCATTAATTTCTTTTCCTGCATTTATTTTGGATGGGATTTTTATTGGTGCTGCTGCCTCAAAAGCTATGAGAAACACTATGGTAATGGCAACAGTGTTGGTTTTTGTACCAATAGTATATTCGGAATTTTATACACCGATAACAAGACTATGGATAGCTTTCTTATTATTTATGCTTGCAAGAGGAGTGTTTTTAATGTTTAGTATTAAAACGTCTATATATGCTAAGTTTAATTCTTAATATTAATCATTATTATCTGAATTATACATTAGATTTTGTTAAGAGTATTGATACTGCAAAAAAAAGAGCCCATTATAAATGAGCTCTAGTAATTATGGGTTATATGATAGTCTTTTTTTATTGATAACAAAAGTAAGTTATTTTAATAGCCTGCATATACCTAACATTAGGGATTTATTAGGTATTATTATAGCTAATATTCAAAAAATAATATACTTAGAAGGTTGGTTTAGAATAATATTACATTGTTTAAAATAGTTAAAATACAATCTATTACAAGTGAGGAAATTTTGTTTATATGTTTTTTAATATCTAATTCAATATCTTATACCTGAATTATGGAAAAGAACTTTGTTGTAAATGTTGAAATTGCAATAAATCAATAGCCGAACTTGTTTCGGGAAGATTTTCCCGCATTGCACCACGTCATCTATTGTTTATTCATACAATTCTCTTAGCTTTTGTATGAATAGTGTGGGTTAATACAATACTTTTTTATAGGTAAAAATCAGGTATATCGAAGGAGTTAAGACCTTTGATAATTTATAAGAAAGGTTAGTTTTGTATTCTTAGTAAAAAAATATGGATAGAAAATTAAGTATATATTATTAGTGAATATTATTTGGTTTCATCAATGGCATTAGGATCTTTATAACCAAAAAGATTTTGTTCCTTAATTTGTTTACTTATAAAAACAGGCATCATATTTTCCCAACCACTTTCTCCATTTTGTATCATTCTTAATGCATCTTTAGCAAAAATACCCTGCCAAGCTCTATTTACATTCTCTAAGTCAACAATTTTATTATTATTAATTAGGTGTTGATATAAGTAGAATAGATCTTCGCTTACATTTAGGAGCTTGCCTGTTTGTAGTCTTTTATTTTCTATCAGTGGATATACATATAGCTTTACATTTTGGGCAAATAATTTACCGAATGCTTCCATTATTCCGCCTTTTAGATCATTATAGAATTTTGGTTGAACAAGGTTTTTAAGAGTTGGCACTCCTATAACAACACGAAGTTTGTTTATAGTGTATCTGTTGAAGAATTCTGTAAGGCGATAGAAATATGTATAATTTGAGACCATTACATTTTGGTTCATGCCATTAAGAATGTCTACACGAGCAAGGAAATCCCGCTCATCTAATTCGCCACTAGCCATCAGATTACGCATGGTAATTTCACACAGAACTACAGTTTTTGTTTTGTCATATTCTTCACACTCGCGCTTTAGCATGTGAATACTTGACTTTATCATATCAAAGCCAACATAAGTAATTGGCCTAAAACTTCCTCTAATGGCAATTACATTTTTTTTGTAAATCATATCAGCAGGACGAGCGATATTACCTTGTTTGTCAAACATTACTGCGTGTGTCATTCCATTTTTAACCAATTGTACACCAAGTAATCTATTGTCAACATATTCAAGATCAGGACCAATCATGCTGGCAGTATCAATCTCTATTCTATAATTATCCAGATTGTCCATTAATGATTGTAAGAAAGTATTAGGTCTTTGATTGTAGTGGAAGCAGGCATAAATAAGATTTACACCAAGAGTACCTAAAGTATATTGTTGTAATGTGGAGTCATTTTCCTTTAGATTAAAATGGATCTTAACTTCATTAGGTTTGCTTCTTTCACTAATTTGGAATCTAACACCCATCCAGCCATGAGAATTATTTGTTTTGTGATAATTTAAAGTTTCGACGGTATCTGCAAAAGAGAAAAATAGAGTGTTATTAGCAATGTTATTTGTAATTACATTTTGTAAATCTTCATATTCTTTATTGAGCATTTTAATAAGCCTGTCATCACTTACATATCTGCCGGGTTTATTATTATTGTAATAATAATCGGAGAAAGTCTTATCGTAAGCTGATATACTTTTAGCTACAGTTCCGGAAGCTCCGCCTGCTTGAAAAAAAGCCCTTGCAACTTCTTGTCCGCCGCCAATTTCTGCTAATGTTCCAAACACATTATCTTCAATATTAATTTTAACAGCCTTTTGCTTGGTTGAAAAAATTGTTCGTTCTTGCTCCATGATAATAGGTTATAATTCTTCTACTCTTTTTCTTTCCACTCTTTTAGCAATATTAATACTTATTTCATATAACAATATCAAAGGAAATGCTACTAATATCTGACTAAAAACATCAGGGGGCGTTATCATAGCAGAGAGAATAAAAATGGCAACTATTGCGTGTTTTCTATATGTTTTTAAGGATTCTACAGAAACAATTCCCATACGGGCTAGAAAATATATTAATACCGGTAATTGGAATACTAATCCAGTAGAAAGTGCTAACATTACAACCATATTTATATATGATCCTAGTCGAAATGTGTTTTGTATATCAGCGCTAATAGTCCAAGCGGCGAGAAAATTAACAGCTAAAGGTGCAATGATAAAATACCCAAAAGCGACACCAATCATAAACAGGCTGGAAGTAACAAAAACAAAACCACTAACTCCTTTACGTTCTTTTGGAGTAAGAGCAGGTTTAATAAATAGCCATATTTCTGTAATAATATAAGGCATTGCTACCACTAAACCGGTGATAAGTGAAATCAATAAATTGTTTCTAAACTGTCCTGCCATTTCAAGATTGTTAAGCTTAAAATCAATTTTATTGATGCACAAGCTCTCAATATTTAATAAATGACCAAAACGGCAAAAAAGTTTATTGCTAATAAAGTCAGGGTTCTTGGGGCCTAATATTATATCAGAATACACAAAATCAGTGAAGTAAAATGCCACTATTGCTAAAATAAATACCGCAGCAAATGATCTCATTAGGGCAAAACGTAAAACGTCAAGATGATCCCAAAAGGTCATTTCAACTATTTCACCTGACTTTTTCTTCTCAATTTCTGTCTCTGACATCGATGTTTATTTTCGTAATTCCTTTGTTGGATCGATACTATTTATTTCATCCTCAAGATCTTTAGTAGCATTTTTAAATTCTTTCATGCCTTTTCCCAACCCTCGCATTAATTCAGGAATTTTACGACCTCCAAATAGAAGTACTACAACAATTAATATGATAATGAATTCATTACCACCAAGCATGCCTAATAAAATAGTATTTAGATACATAGCTAAAAATATTATATTAATAATATGCAAAGATAAACTATATACTATATTAAAAGATATTTATAGAAGTAAAAATCATTCAAAATATAATGTATAGACTATTTTCCTCGGTAAATTTTATATATCAAATATCCAATTCCGAAAATAAAATGAGCAATTACCACTGCTACAACGATATATAGTACTGTATTTCCTTCGCGCATTTTTTAAAATTAATTTTTTATTAATTGCTGATAATTATCATATTGTATAATATTCAATCTTGTATTTAAGTAAACACCTTCTTTAACTTCTACGAATAAAATTTTATTATGCATAGTTTTTGGCTTAAATTTATTCAAACAAGTAAAGAAATTGTCACCATAATAATATAATGCGTTGCCAAAATACCAACTTAAATCATAACCTAAGTAGCCTAATTCCTCAGGCATTCTTTTATATGTATTATAAAATTTATTTTGGAACGGTATAACTAAATTGCTATCGGTATGATTAATAAAGTAGTCTGTTGAATATGTGTAATTTAGGTTGCTTAAATATCTTATCTCAAGTGTTTTATACTTTGACCAATATTTATCCAATGCCATTACCATAATATTTTTATCTTCTTTCTTGAGGTTAAGTTGGCGGAGGAAATTACTTATTCTTGCTTCATCGTTAACAAGATTAAAGATGATATTTTCTTTAGTAGGACTAAGGGAATTAATTATTTTACTCATTCCGCCATCCTGATATTTGTAAATAAATATGCGATTTGTGTCAATGTTTAAATAATTGGAATGAAGAGCTTTAGTTAAATATGTCAATCTTTGAATTTCATCAGTATGTCCTTGATGAATAATATAGATTCTATATTGAGGAATACTATCTGAAATATATTTTACCAAGGAATTATAATTACTTTGCTCATTAGCTTTTATTAAGTAATACCCAGGACTTTTAACTGTGTCATTATCAGTGGATAAAGATCCAAAAATATCTACCATTTCTATATTTTTAGCAAAAGCATATTTTCTTGCTATTTTAGTATTCTTTCTATAAAAAGGACCTATTAACATATCAAGCTGATTAAAATCTTCTAAATTGCATATCGAATCTGTTTTTCTTTCATTTGCTTGTGTGTCCCAAATATAAATCTCAGCCTTAAAGCCAAGTTTTTGTAGTGAATCAAGAGCTAATTTGGCTCCTTGAATAAATTGTAAAAAACGGAATGATTTATAATAGGATTGTTTTTTAATTTTATATTCATTATCAACATCTATTTCCTTATCTAAATTAGCATAAATAGGAAGCATAAATCCGATTTTATAAATATGTCTGTTATGAGATATTTTACCACAATCAACTAATTCTTGTTCCGGAACGTTAATCATATCGTCTTTAGCAATTATGGAGTCTAATACAATTTTTTCATATTTAGGTGCTTGGAACTCATCATGAACATATGGGACTTTTATTACTAATCCTTTCTGTAAACCTGTAGTCTTAAGAGAAGGATTTAGTTGTTCAATTTGTTGTTGGTTTATTTTGAATTTTTTACTTAACCGATAGTAGTTATCACGTCTTTTTAATGTGTAATTTATTAAGCTGTCGTATTTACTTTCGGCTTGAAGTGCTATCCTAGTTTCTAATTTTGGAATTAAAATTTGCTGGTCAGGTTGAATATTTGCATTTAAATTTTTGTTAAATTTTTGAAGTTCTTGTAGGGTAACCTGAAAGTCATACATTATCCTATAGAGGGTTTCTCCTTTTTTAACTCTATGATATACAAATCCTTCCGGGGCTATTTTGTCAGCAGATATTTCTGGTGTAGTTGGTTTAGTAATTTTAGGGATCTTAATATCCTGTCCTTCTTTTAAACCACTTTCAATGCCTTTGTTAATAGCAATAATCTTATCAACTTTTACATTATAAGCTTTAGAGATAGCGTATAGTGTTTGGCCTTTACTTACATGGTGCAAATAGAAATTGTTTCCATTATTATCCTGAATTATTTTATTGGATATTTCTACTTTTACTTGAGCAACTATATTGTTACTCAAACTTATAATAAAGGTAAGAAAAAAGATACTTATTAATTTTCGCATAGTTATATTTATATGATTAAATTGCGAATAAAAGAGATTATTCCCATTCTATTGTCGCAGGAGGTTTTGAACTGATATCATATACAACTCTATTTACTCCTTTTACTTTATTAATAATGTCATTTGATACTTTTGCTAAAAAATCGTAAGGAAGATGTACCCAATCCGCAGTCATACCATCAGTAGATTCAACTGCTCTAAGAGCAACAACCTGTTCGTATGTTCTTTCGTCTCCCATTACTCCAACAGAATGAATTGGTAATAATATTGATCCGGCTTGCCAGACTTTGTCGTATAGGTTACTTTCTTTAAGACCTTTAATAAAGATATAATCAACATCTTGCAATATACGTACTTTTTCAGCTGTGATATCACCGAGTATTCTAATGCCAAGACCAGGGCCGGGAAAAGGGTGGCGTCCTAATAATTCCTCTTTTATCCCCATTACTCTTCCAACTCTCCTAACTTCATCTTTAAATAAAGTCTTTAGTGGTTCAACTACTTTTAGCTTCATATAATCAGGAAGTCCTCCCACATTATGATGTGATTTTATTGTTGCAGAGGGTCCCTTTACCGAAATAGACTCAATTACGTCAGGGTATATAGTGCCTTGTGCCAGCCATTTTACATTTGTTATTTTATGGCTTTCATCATCGAAAATATCAATAAATGTTTTACCAATAGCTTTTCGTTTTAGCTCTGGGTCGGTAATACCTTCGAGAGCTTTATAAAATCTTTCTTTAGCATCAACACCTTTAACGTTTAGTCCCATATTTTTATATGATTCCAGAACTTCTTCAAATTCATTTTTACGAAGAAGGCCATTATCAACGAAGATACAATATAAATTTGTCTCTATGGCTTTGTGAAGAAGTACAGCAGCAACGGTTGAATCAACACCTCCTGAAAGACCAAGAACAACTTTATCGTTTTTTAGGGTAGATTTCAATTCCGTAACAGTTGATTCAACAAATGAATCCGGTGTCCAGTCTTGCTGACAACCACATATATCAACGACATAATTTTTGAGTAGAGTTGATCCTTCTTTAGAATGATATACTTCCGGGTGAAATTGAATGCCGTAGGTTGTTTCTCCTTTGATTTTAAAACCTGCAACTTCGACGTCGGAAGTACTAGAAATTATTTCAAAAGATTCAGGAACTTTAGTGATAGTATCTCCATGTGACATCCATACTTGGCTGCCGTCAGACATTCCCTTTATCAATTTACTATTTTGATCAGCATAAGCTAAATTGGCGCGGCCATATTCTCTAGTTGCTGATGGTAAAACATTTCCTCCTTCGACTTGTGCCAAATATTGAGCTCCATAGCAAACTCCTAATAAAGGTTTAAATCTACGGATATTACTTAAATTTGGAATTGGTGCTTCTTTGTCACGTACAGAAAATGGGCTTCCAGAGAGTATAACTCCCTTAAAAATAGAGAGGTCTTCGGGAATATGATTATAAGGGTGGATCTCACAATAAACATTTAGCTCTCTAACTCTTCGAGCAATTAGTTGGGTGTATTGTGAACCGAAATCTAAAATTAAAATAGCGTTCTCCATAAAGCAAAAATATAAAAAAGATTTACAGCAAAATGATAAAATATTTAGAAAGATTGTTAATCAGGATTATTCACAAATATTCTTGATAATCTAAGCTTGATATAAGATTTATCTAATGTTGAGATTGGGTTAAATTTCAAAGGATTTGCAATACCGTAGAGGCATAAATTAAAACTAAATAACACTCAAATTATGCTGTTGTGAAAATTATTAATATGCTTGTAAATTTACTTAATACGGAGAATAAAGGGTTAAATTTTTACAATAAAAAAGCCGTAACACAATGTGAAACGGCTTTCAATAAATATCTTATAAAAAAATTACTTTTGTAATCTTTCTTTGATTCTTGCTTTTTTACCAGTTAAACCTCTTAGATAGAAAATTCTAGCACGACGAACAACACCATACTTTTGAACTTCTATAGATTCAATAAAAGGAGAGGTAAAAGGAAAAATACGCTCTACACCAACACCATTACTTATTTTTCTAACGGTAAAAGTTTCACGACTACTTGAGTTCTTACGTTGAATAACAACACCTTGAAAACTTTGAAGACGTTCTTTATCACCTTCCTTAATTTTATAGGTTACTTTGATTGTATCTCCTGCTTTAAAGGCTGGAAATTCTTTACGCTCAACGAATTCGTTTTCTACGAAACTAATAATATCTGCTTTACCCATTATTATCTATATTTAAAAAATTCTTATCTCTAAAAAGGTTTGCAAATATACAGCAATTTTTTATTTAATTACAAAGAAAAATGTAATTTTTAATAATATTATATTTCGCTGTATATGTGGTTATTAAGATGATTTAAATTATAAAAGTATTATAAAAAAAGATAGGCTCAATTTATTGAGCCTATCAAATCGTTATATTTTTAAGTCAAACTACTCACTATCTTCTTCAGAAGTAGCAGCTTTAGTATGAGCTTTTCTTATATCAATATATAATTTAGTATCTAAATCAGCATGATCTTTAGGGTTAATAGTAATAATTTTAGAAGCAGGAGCAATTTCATGTTTTATTTCTTCAACATGTTCGTCAGCACCAACTAATAATTCTTGAACATAATATGTTCCAATACCAGCGAAATAACCAACAAGAGCGAGTAAACTAATTTTCTTCATATACCAAATAAAATCAATTTTCTCCATACCCATAGCAGCAACACCGGCAGCTGATCCAATAATAAGGATACTTCCACCGGTACCAGCAGTATATGCTAATAGTTCCCAAAATACTCCATCAGTAGCAAAAGTTCCGGCATGAGCAATATCATACATACCCATTGTACCTGCAACTAAAGGTACATTATCAACTATTGATGAAAGAATACCTATAGCACTATCGATAATAAATATATTTTGATTTGTTACTCGGTCCAACCATTGAGATACTAAATTTAAGTGACCTGCTGATTGTAAAGCAGATACAGCAGTAAGAATACCTAAGAAGAACATAATTGTTGGAATATCAACTTTCTTAAGAATATTTGAAACCATTAAGTGGTTTTTTGCATCTTCGTCTCTTTTCTTGTTTTTAATCTCACTTAAAATCCATATTACACTCAATCCTAATAACATACCTAAATATGGAGGGAGATGTGTAATTGTTTTAAATACAGGAACAAATAATAATGCACCTACACCTACAGCTAAAAATAATGCTTGCTCACTTGGTGTAGTATATTCAGGTGCTTCTTTATTCACTTTAGGGGTTTCAACATTACCTTTCATTGAGAATGAAATAATAATTAAAGGAACTATCATTGCAATTAAACTAGGTACGAATACCATTAGAATTACATTAGCAGCAGTAATTTGACCACCTATCCAAAGCATAATAGTTGTTACGTCACCAATTGGAGACCATGCTCCACCGGCATTAGCTGCAATAACAATAATACTTGCAAAGAACCAGCGAGTTTGTTTGTCACTAACCAATTTACGTAATAAAGTAATCATTACAATTGTAGTTGTAAGGTTGTCTAAAGCAGCTGACATGAAGAATGTTAGAATACTAAGTACCCATAATAATTTTACTTTATTAGTGGTCTTTATTTTATCAGTAATTAGTCTAAAACCTTGATGATGGTCAACAGTTTCAACAATTGTCATAGCTCCAATAAGAAAGAATAATATCTCTGAAGTTTCAACTAAATGTTCCCCTAATTCATGTTTTACAAAATGACTTGCCATTTCTTGTAGATGCTCAGGACTCATAGAGTATCCATTTATTAGCTCATTCCATGTATTACTGTGGCCTAGGCTTAGGATGTCAACACTATTTAGTGCATAAACAGTCCATGTAAGCGCGCCAATAATTAGAGCAGAAGCTGCTTTTTCTAGCTTCAAGGGATGTTCAAGTGCTATCGCAGTATAGCCAAGAACAAAAATAATTACCATTAATATAAACATTGTCTTTGTTTTTAAAAGTTAATAATGGGCACAAAAATAGTAAAGCTACTCTATTGATTTACATTAATTTTTAACATCTTTTAGCAATTGACGAATCTCATTTTATAAAATGACCATAAGCCTTTTAAACCTTATTTTTAAGATTAAACTATTGTATGATAAATCAATGTGTAATTATATAGTAGTAAAGGGAAATTTGACATATTTTTTTAAATAAAATAAATGTTATTTCTTTTCAATATTATATGTTGATAGTAGTAGGATCTTCTCAATTAGCGTTTTTCAAGCAAATATAAATATGCATTAAAATTGTGGTGTGTAGATATATCTTTACTATACTTAGGAAATTTCTCGTAGTATTTTTTATCAGCATATAAAACTATTGTATGGCCTGTTCTTACATAGTTGTTACTTTTTACATATTCGGGTGGTGAAAAATCGGGCATGTTTTTACGAATAGCTTTTGAAGTGAGATCGCCCAAATATCTTTCGTATCTGTGTTGCGCTTTTTTTGTCGGCTTATCTAATTGATTATAAATTCTTTTTAAAATAAGATTTTTAGGAAACTTTAGTTTTTTGATCTCATTCTTAGCATTTTTAAATAAGTTAGTTTCATTAAAATCATCTAAAGTTTGGATAGAAATGGGTGTTTCCGGTACCCAGTCGGCCGAATTGATTACGGTAAATGCCCAATCTTTTGTTACACTCTCATAGTAATAGGCAAAAAATAAATTGCCGGGCTTTGGTGCGGCGCTGCAATAGGTTTTAAAACGAATATCTTTGGGTAAAACGTCGTTTTGCTGAAGATTGTAAAGATATGCGGTTAACAGGTAGTTGATTGCCCCTCCCTGGCTATGTCCCATAAGTAGGAAATTTTTTATGCCAGTATTATAGAGGGAATCGATTTTGGGTATAATATCTTTTGACAGTAGTGCCATATTTAATAACCAACCGATATGGACAGCTGCTTTGTTGTCAGGGGTCAAATTGTATTTAAAGGTGTCTGTTCTCGATATGACGAGTTCTCCTTTGGCGGGAACCATGGCTGCATATAAATTTTCCAAAGAACTTGTAGGTTTTCCCGTCGTTCCTCTAATGCTGACTACGGCTATTGTGTGGCTGTCATTTATCCATAAATCCCAACGGTTGTCGAGCCCGATAATTTTTGAACGATATATTAGAGAGTGATATTCAGGTGCGGGAATTTTAAAAACAATACTGTCAGGAGTGTTTGTTTTTGCAGAAATATATAGAAGTTCTCTATATTCATGCTCATTAAAACCTGTGGTTAATTCTTGCGCAGAAATTGAGTGGAAAGAAACACAAAGGATTATTGTGAAAATCAATGGGGTTATTTTGCCTGTTGTTTTTATCATATTTATAAATGCTTAAGTACAAGTTTTGCCACCATCGGTAACATTAAATGCTAGAACCTGGCAGATTAATAGGTTTTGTTAATTTTCTTTTTTAACGCCAACTCTTGTTTATCAAGTATATCGGTTTTTGCTACTTTGTCACCTTCTTTTGCCAATAATAAGACAATGCACCATCAGTAATTACATCTACTTTGCTTTCTGCTCTTTTTATAAAAAAAACTTTAATTTCTTAATGTTTTCTGATAACAGTTCCCCTGCTAGAAGTGCATGCCGCAAATATACAATTTATATTTACTTAAAGCATAGATTCAATCAGTAAATGTATCTTTACGATTTGCAAATTTATTAGTTTTACTTAATCGTTATGATTATTTGTGAATAATCCGGGTTGACATATCCGAAAATATATGTTGGCTTGACAAAAGGTTCAATGTCAATTTTTGTAACACCGGTATCTTGCTTTATATAAATCCAATTGGTTCTGTTTTTTTTGAAATATAAACTTCAGGCTGTTTGTCTTCGCCAAATTAAATTATAAATAAATTATTTCAGGTAATATCGTAAAGTATATTATTAATAAATTTTACAATTACGGTCCTAATCATTTACAAATGAGATAAAGTTGATATCTTTTTTTTCTTCATCATAATCAGGAATGTCATGTGCTTTTTTTGGTCTTTGTCTTTTGCCTATGGTGTAGAATTACCACTATTTCAGGATATTATCTTGTTGGCAAAAGAAATATTTTCAAAAGAGAAAAATATTCAATTTTCGCATCTATTGGAATAAGTTCTGATTATTATTTGTGTAAAAATATTTGTAGAAATTATTAATGTAATTACTGCGAAAATCAATGTTACATTTTCCTAAATAATTATTTCTCTATGTAATAATTATCCTTCTTATAGCGACATGCCATTCCTGACTATTTGCGACTTCTATAAATTTCATATAAATTATTAATGAAGTCAGTGTTTTTTAACAACGAAAATGATTATTAGAAATTATGCCACTTGATATTCTCTTTCCAATCCAATTTTTCGTTCATATAGTTTTTTAGTAACCGGGTTGCGGTTTCTAAATCAACCAAATCATCTGCTTCAAACATTCCTTCTTCATTACGATATTGAACAGTATATCCTTTTTTTGACCAAGCAAACTGAATAAATTCGTTACCACTACTTACGCTGATATAATCATTGTTTTTATTTAGCGACTTCAGTACATTCACAGCCTGCTCCACGCTTGCATCTTCAATGGTTTCACCGACTGCCGGCTCTGCTGAAAATTTCTTATGTTTTGGTGCTGTAGCTTTTGGGATAGTTTTATTACCTCCCGCAATATGGGCATCCATTTCTTCAAACTTACTTCTTTTTATACGATCGAGACCCATACTGAAAAATACCCAAGGAGAGGTTCCTTGTTTGCTCATATTCAATACATTAATTTCATCTGATCCTGTAACGTCCGAATAATGAACAGTTGCCATAATAATGGGGTGGCCTGGTATGGGCAAGGTTTTATAGCGGATGGATTTAATGGTACCATCCCAGTCATCCACTGCTTTTAGTCCATCTTCTAAGGATTCATCCTCGAAGAATGATTTAGAAATAGTAGGTTTCAATATGCCTGAAGCATATTTAACCAGTGCATCGGGGTCTCTGTCTTTGAATGCCTTCAATGTTTTTATCGCAGTTTCATTAGCCTGTATTTCTAAGTCTTTATTAGTCTGAGCTTTTAATCTCATTCCGGGTAAAAGCAATATAGACAGAATTAGTAAAATTGAATTTAGGTTTTTCATTTAAATTTCTCCTTATTTTTAGTTGATAAATAAAATTTCATATTGTATATTCTTTCCCTATTATTGTCAATGGATTGAATATGGTGTGTGCCACATTTAAAATGGTTCGCTAATAATATTTAATAAATGGTTTGTCTCTATCGTTAATATGTACAACTAATTGTGGCATGTGCTATATTTTTTAGTGTTAGTAATTACTGTTCTACTATTTCAACTCGTCTATTTCTTGTTTTTCCTTCTTTTGTTGAATTTGAAGCAACAGGCAAAAGATTTGCAACACCATATGCCTTTAATTGTCCTGCATTTACTCCATATTTTGTTATTAACTCATTCATAACAGCTTTTGCTCTATTTTCGGATAAAGTCATATTTGAAGCAAAATCGCCTATATTGTCAGTATGTCCTACTATAAAAAACTTTTTATCGGAATGTGTATTAAAGTAATCTGCAATATTTTTTAATGCATCGGCCGATTCAGGTTTAATATTTGATTTCCCGGTGTCAAAATGAATATCATAAATAGCAATGTGTCCATTTATAGAAATTCCTTCTTCCATATTTTTAACAGTAACCATACCTGTCTCTGCAGCTTCTACCTCAATTATATCTTGTGTGATAACTGTCACATTAGAAAAATCACTAATTACTTCAACAACATAAATATTATTATCATCTTTTTTAGTAACAGCAATAATTATCGCTTTATTGTTACCAATAGCATCAAACCCAAAACCAAATTTGTCAAGATTTAAATTTTCTTGTGAACCATAATAATCTCCATAGAAACTAGCTGGTCCTTCATCAAAATCTTCACCGGGTTTTCCTTTTAATAAAATCTTATAAGCATTCGTTTTAAATGCTGTTTCAAAATTCTTTAATACATATGCCGGATTATTATCAGGAGTAGTAATATATTGATAACGTTTAACTTTCCCTTCAAGTATTAAAGGGTCTTTATAATTAGGTTCTTTAGTATTATCGCTATAAACAGGCAACTTATACGTATCCCACTTTGTTTCTTTGAAATAAACTAATTTAGATCCTTTAAATCTTGAAACTAAAGAATAATCTTTCACGTTTTTGATTTCTTTGAAATCTTTAAAATCCTGTGCTAAAAGATTTGTAGAAATTACTATTATAATCACTGCTAAAATTAATGTTACTTTTTTCATTTTAAATATTATTGTTTTAAGAATTATAAAATATTGTTACAAGTCACTAGACTCCCTTGTAATAGTAAGAGATACTTGATTGTTGGTTTTTTGAATAGGATAAGTATAATAAAGATTAAACATAACAGCTTTGGTAATGCTTTTTGGTTTTATTTTTAAAGCTATATTATCATTCTTTGTCTTAAATTCATCTGATATACTGTAGAAGAAACCATCTGCATCTTTGTTGTCTAATATGTTGTATGATATTGGTTTCCACTGTTCCCATCCTTTATCCTGCAAATCTTTTACTTGTTTTCTCAGCCAATTGAAAATATTTACCACTGTTACCGAATCAAGGTTTTCTGCTTTAAACTTGATTTTTCCGCTACCCTCAGTTATTTCAAATGATTTTAACATATTAGGTATAACTATCCCGTCTTTTTCCAAAGATTTTAATGCTTTTTCTTTTGGTGTTAATGTTTCTTGTTGTTCAGTGCTGTTTGTTTTTTCATTACTATTATTATCTCCACCACAAGAAAATAATACAGTACTAATTAATACAATTACAAAAAATAAGTTTACTTTTTTCATTTTCAAATCCTCCAATTTTAATTGTTTTTGATATTATTTGATTTTATTAAATTTTGCAATTTTTTAATCATATAGCTATAATATTCATCATATCTGTCGCTATAAAAATCTATTTTATAATTAACCGTGTTTTTTGATTTTTTTTCTAACTCCTGTTTAAATTCAGTCATTTCATCCATTAAATTTTTAATTTCTTTATTTGAAAGTTTTGGAAATTCTTGTTCTACTATTGCATCTCTAATATCTTTACTCCCCCTTCCTTTTAAAATATACTTTTTATACATTCTCATTGATTGAGGATAAATGTTCTTTAAGAAAATGCCTCTTTTAGTGAGAGTTATGGTTTTAATGTATTTGTCTTCAGCATTATTACCATGTATTATTTGTTGTAATGTATCTAATCTATTAAATAATGTGGTATCAAAAATGGAATTTGTTTTTGTTTTAAAATTATATTGATAGGCGTGTTTTGCCTGTTCAATATTTTTACTGATCTTTATACTATCTTTTTGATTAACAGCAAGGCGATAAGCTTTGTATATCTGATAATTTCTGATTGTCGGTAATTTGTAGAGAACGCCGGTATCGTTTACAATAAATCTTAAGGCTCTAATAGAGATTTCTCCCATAAAACCTATGTTTTGATATTCTCCGATTTGCGTAAGGGTATTGTTTTTTATATTGTAATGATAAACAGCTATTCTGTGGAACACGGTTTTTGATATTCCTCCATCAGGAAACTTTGCCAATCCGGTAGCCGGTCTGAAAAAGCTTTCAATACTGACAAAAGCAAAAGTTGTGCTATCCTTATTCCAAACCGCATCGTATGAGTTTTTTATGGATGATACCATAAAATCAGAATGGGTGCATGATGTAAGAATAACTATAAAGGCAAAGACTATTAATATTTGTAATTTGTTTTTCATTTGTTCCAACTAATATCAAATAGAGTTACCTCTTAACAAATTATTACAAAACCAACATCTTTTGTTGTTTGCGGCCAAATTTACAAATATTTTCTTTATTTGTTAAATAATTTTCATTTGTATTGATGATTTTGAAGGTTCAATTACACCAGCAAGGAAAAATCTTATCCATTGTTCCAATTTATTTTTCAATCTTATTTATGAATAATTGTAGTTAATTAAATATCCACGTGAATTTTATGAAATAAATGTATCTAATATTTCAAAAATATATTGGTTGTATTTACATATCTTTGCCTAATAAATATATTTTTTAGATTTGAAGAAAAGAATCATAGTATCGGTTAGTAACGATTTGTACAGCGATCAAAGAGTTAGGAAGGTTTGTAATAGTCTTTATAATTCCGGCTTTGAAATTGTTCTTCTTGGTAGAAAACTTCCAGATTCTAAAGAAGTAACTGATAGACCTTATTCTATTCGTAGATTTAAACTTACTTTTAAGTCAGGAGCTCTATTTTATACTTCTTTAAATATAAGACTGTTTTTATATTTATTATTTCATAAAGCTGATGTGCTTTTGGCAAATGATTTGGACACACTGTTGCCAAATTATTTAGTGTCTAAAATTAAAGGAATTCCTTTGGTTTACGATACTCATGAGTTGTTTACTGAGGTTCCGGAATTAGAAGATAGGTATTCTAAAAAAGTATGGGAATGGATAGAGGTGCTGATATTTCCAAAGTTGAAAAATGTATTTACTGTAAATGACTCAATAGCAAATATATATAATAAAAAATATGGTGTTGAAATTAATGTTATTAAAAATATTCCAACTCGATCTGAGGCTTTTGTTCCTGAAACAAAATCTGATTTAGGACTTGATAAAATAGGTAAATATATAATATTGCAAGGAGCGGGGATTAATATAGACAGGGGAGCAGAGGAACTTGTAGAAGCTATGAAATATGTTGATGCCGCATCATTGTTAATTGTTGGGAGTGGTGATGTTTTGCCAAAATTAAAAACCTTAGTAGAGGATTTGGACTTAAAGCAAAAAGTGATATTTATTGATAAACAGAGTCCGGCCAGGTTAAAGTCTTATACTTTTTATGCAGAAATAGGTATAAGCCTTGATAAGAATACCAATTTGAATTATAAATATAGTTTGCCAAATAAGATTTTTGATTATTTGCAGGTAGGGATTCCAATTTTAGCTTCTGATTTGCCCGAAATAAAAAAAGTAGTTTTGGGTTATAATGTAGGAGTTATTTGTAAAAATCATAAGCCAATGGAGATATCGAAATGTATAAATAATATGTTGGAAAGTAATGCCAAAGAAGAATTAAAAGATAACATCAAAAAAGCGTCTTCCATATTTTGCTGGGAGAACCAAGAAGATATACTTTTAAAAGTTTATAGAAAGTTCTTATGAGTAATAAACACTTACATATAATCTCTTTTGATGTTCCGTTTCCTGCTGATTATGGAGGAGTTATAGATGTTTATTATAAGCTGGAAGAATTAAATAAAGTAGGTGTTGAGATTCATTTGCATTGTTTTGAATATGGTCGCAAGCACTCTGCTGAGCTTGATAAATTATGTAATGAAGTAATTTATTATAAAAGAAATACAGCTTTACTTCAACATTTTAGTATTACACCTTATATCATTAAAAGTAGAATTTCATCAAAGTTAATACATAATCTCAAAAAAGATAACTACCCAATTTTGTGCGAAGGAATGCATACTTGTGGTATTTTAGGTTATTTCGAAAATCGAAAGATTATTTATCGTTCTTCTAATGTGGAGCATGTATATTATTATGAGTTGGCAAAAAAAGAAGGCTTATTTTATAAGAAAATATTTTTTGTAGCAGAGGCATTAAGGTTAAAATTATGGGAGAGAAACTTACGGAAGTCAAGTTTGTTCTTAACAGTAAATAAAAGTGAGAGAGATTATTATAATAAACGGTTTAAGGGAATTAAGATTGAGAATATTTATTCATTTTATAATCAAAAAATAAATTTATTGCCAGATTTTAATATAAAAACAAAAAACATACTTTTTCATGGTAATTTGAGCGTACAAGAAAATATAGAGACAGCTCAATATATTATCAGCGAGATAGCCATAAAATCAAATTATAATTTTATTATAGCAGGTAAAAGTCCGGACAGAAAGCTTATATCTTTAGCCGAAAAGCAAAGTAATGTTACAATTTTATCGGACCTTACTGAAAAGGAAATGAATAGGCAAATCTCACAAGCACAAATAAATCTTTTGTTGACAAAACAAACCACAGGATTAAAACTAAAGCTTTTAAATTCATTATATCAGGGTAAGTTTTGTATTGTAAATTATAATATGTTAGTGGGAACAGGTTTGGAATCTTGTGTTGATATTGCCAATACTAGTAGCGAAATACTTTCTAAGATAGAAGAGTTAATGCAGATAGATTTTACAGAAAGTCTATATTCAAAGCGTAAATCCTTAATTCCTACAGAGTTTGAGAATAAATTTAAAGTAGAACAAATGATAAAGCTAATATTTTAGTTAATATTTATGATATTTCAGTTTTAGTTTCTTCTTTGATTCTAGAATCTTCAAAATTTATCACTCTTCCAGGGAATTTTTCAATAAGAGTATAGTCATGTGTTGCCATGATTACGGCACTACCACTTCTGGCAATACTATGCAATAGTTCCATGATTCCTTTGGAAGTTTCAGGATCAAGATTACCGGTAGGCTCGTCAGCAAGGATTAAATATGGCTCATTTATTAGAGCTCTGGCAATTACTATTCTTTGTTGTTCCCCACCCGAAAGCTGATGCGGCATTTTATGTCCTTTAAGTTCCATGCCTACTTTTTTTAGCACTTCTTCGAGTCGTTGTTCGATTTTCTTTTTGTCATTCCATTTTGTAGCCTTCATTACAAAAATCAGGTTATCACGAACAGACCTATCCATCAGTAGTTGAAAGTCTTGAAAAACAATTCCTAGTTTACGTCTTAATAGAGGTATTTGTTTGTTTTTTATTTTAGTTAGATCATAGCCTACTACATTTGCTATTCCTTTTTCAATAGGTAAATCGGCATATAGAACTTTCATTAGGCTACTTTTTCCTGTACCGGTTCTGCCAACAAAATAAATAAACTCACCTTTATTAACTTCAATATTAACATCTTGTAATACTAATAAATCTCTTTGGTAAACAGAAATATCTTTTAACTCTACTAAAATATCCATCTATAACTATTATTAAATTGTTTAAATCTTCTTTAATTCACCAAAAGCCAAAACAGGTAAAGTCTTTTCCACTAAATCAGCATATTGAATTAAGTTAAATTTTTCTAAGCCTTCACGAGGTTTGTCAGCTCTAAAATATGCTATAAGTGTGAAATTGTCATCTCTAAATTGTACATAATCAGGGATTTTGTGTCCACCCTTTATTTTCAAAATATACATCTGTTGTCTATTTAGTTTCAAATACGAAAGTAATCATTTTTTTAGCTCTTAGTTTATGATTAAAAAATATTTTTTTGAAGCTTAATTATTTATATATTAGCACCCTACAATATTTATTACTATATAGACTGTGGAATTTTACTAAAATCTAATAATCATAACGGAAGTATTAAGTAAATTTGTTTTAACTTTAACTATCTGGTGTATTGGAATTTCCAATTTATGATATAAATATTGTATTATTCATTGAATCATGAGGCTAATACTTTTTATATCGTTTGTTTTTTTTAGTCCTTTTTTGTTTGGGCAAAATCAATATATCAATTTTGTTAATGATGGTAGCAATTCAAATTCTATCAATGTTAATAGAATAGTAAATGATTTTGGTACTGATGGATTAAAAGTCAGGTATGATTTTAGCAGCGCTATTGTTCATAATCAATTGTGGCGTAGCTCTTTTTATAACTATTTTTATATTAAAGGTTTCTCTCAATTGCAAGAACTTGGTAAACCCATGTTGCCTGTACATACTGATTTGATTTTTATTCCTGAAGGAGCAAGTATAAATATAACTATTAGTAAGTTAACATCAACTATATATAATAATTTTAATATTCTACCAGCTCAAACTGAAGCAACTGACTTAAGTAGTAATAATAATAAAACATCATATTACGACAGTGTGCTATATTATAGCAATTCGCTTTTCCCTTCAGAAGCCGTTCAACTAAAGAAAATATTAGAAATAAGAGGTCAGCACTTTGCAGTTGTGGAGGTATATCCCATGCAGATAAATCCTTTTCAAGAGCAGTTAAGTTTACATTCAACTATTGAATATAGTGTTAGTTTCAGTAGTGTGCCAAGATTTATTAATTACTCAAATTATAGCTATAATTTCTTAAAGCATATTCCTAATATGGTTATTAATAAACCTAAACTACAGAATTCAATTAATAGTTATATTATGAATAATAAGCCGGATATGCAAATTGGAAATACCAATTATGTTATTGTGTGTCCTCAAGAATTTATAAAAGCAGCAGACACTCTTGCAAAATGGAAGTCACAATTGGGTTATAAAGTAAAAATATTGCAAGATATAAATATATCAACTGTCAGTTTAAAGAATAAGCTTCGCATGATTTATAATGATTCTTTATCCAATTTAGAATATGTATTAATTCTGGGTGATTATGAGCAAGTCCCATCCAAAAGTGTTTTTGTAAATGGAAAAGACGTTTATACAGATAATTACTATGCTTGCTTTGGTGATAGTAATGATGTATTTCCGGATGTAGCTATTGGAAGAATTTCAGTACACAGTTTAGCTTCGGCTTTTAATACTGTTAATAAAATTATAGAATACGAAAAGCATCCGAGTTTCAACATGGCATTT
>Ga0256842_1000320_pt1 | contig 42132 bp, 41 predicted proteins | sample 4559240metaG_FD_185973 | JGI IMG/M metagenome (GOLD analysis project Ga0256842, IMG submission 185973) | Hydrothermal vent microbial communities from Guaymas Basin, Mexico - 4559-240 | ecosystem: Environmental > Aquatic > Marine > Hydrothermal vents | place: Mexico: Guaymas Basin | collected...
AGATGATGAATGTCTTAAAGATTTATGATGTTGATTCTCTTTTTGCCTTTAAAGAGCAGATTGGGGATATGATGGGATTGGATATTTAAGTTGTGTAGAAAGGTATGTAAAAATACATAAGTAAAACTAACAACTACCGCTGTATTATCGCTCAATATGATTTTTTATCATACATATCAAGGATTTTCGATATTTTTTTGAATTTCACTAAAAACTTTTTAGTGACCACTAGCCTGAAATTGCTATATATATGGTGGATTGATATTATATCACAATTAAAAACACAAGTCAATATTTTGAAATTTTTTTATTATGTAAATATTACTATTTAATAGTATATTTTTCTATAATATCACATATATATTAATGATACTCTATAGAGTTAAAATCATTAAAGCTTACAATGCTAATGATTTTTATAAGTTATAAATGACATTTTAAATCTTTGTATTATTTTTTTAAATTATGCTTGATTTGTATTAATCCTCTATTTAGAGGATTACTTTAAGATGATATTTTAAATTTAATATGTTCAGGAAAAGCTTTAGCTTTTAAAATAGATTTCCCTTTTAAAATCCTTAGACACTCTTGAATACCCTCACTAATACTAGGGTGTGGGTGAATTGTTTTCATAATGTCATTAACTCTTGTATGGTTATTCATAATTGTAGCTATATATATAATAGATATATCAGATTGTAAACCTCCTGCTCTTACTCCAAGTATTAGGGGGTTTTCCTCATTTGTTACTATGATTTTAAAAAATCCATCTGTCTCTCTCATAGCTATTGCCCTTGGTATTAAAGAGTGTTGGTATGTTATAACTTTATATGATATATTTTTCTCTTTACACTCTTTTTCTGTAAATCCAATGGCTGAAATTTCAGGATTAAAGAACATAATAGTTGAAATATTATGATAACTTAGTGGGTGTTGTATATCTCCTGCTATCGCCCTTGCTACAAATCTACCCTCCATCTCTGCAATATTAACTAGAGCCATATTTCCAGATATATCTCCTACAGCATATATATTTTTAGCTACTTGATATTTATTATCTACCTTTAATAGACCTCTTTTATCAACTTCTACTCTAATATTTTCTAATCCAATATCTTTAGTATTTGGTACTCTTCCAATAGATACAAATATAACTTCAACTGCAATTACCTCTGTGTGTCCGTCACTATAATCTAATACAACATCACAATGTTTATCGCACTCTCTTACCTCTCTTAAGGTAGCATCATGATGAATTACTCCAATATCTAAAAGTTTCTGATTTACATAACTACTTACATCATCATCTTCAAAGGGGATAACTCTCTTTTGTGAGTCTAGTAGATGTACTTTTGTCTGTCCAAAATTTGCAAAAACTGTGGCAAATTCACAACCAACAATTCCTGCACCAATAATTAATATGCTCTTTGGAAATTTTTTAAGAGATAGAATATAGTCAGAGTTTATAATTTTCTTACCATCAACTTTAAGCATTGGGTGAACTCTAGGAGATGAACCTGTAGCTATAACAAAACTATTAGCTTCAATTATAATCTCTTCTCCACTGCTCTTTTTAACTATAACTCTTTTAGAGTCTTTAAATTTTGCCCACCCATTAATAAGTGTAATACTCTTTTTACTATTTGGCTTTTTTGAAAAAGTCTCTATTTGAGAAAGTAGTTGATACTCTCTCTCCTCTATAGCCTCTTCTACTCTCTTTTTTATCTCTGTATAGTTTAGTTTTACATTAGATACCTTATATCCTCTATCTGTTCTTTTAACAGTAGCGTAGTTTCTTGAAAACTCCCATAGAGTTTTAGATACCAATACTCCACTAATTCCAGCACCACCTAAACTAGCACCTTCAATAATAGCAACATGATTACCATAATCATAAGAACGCATAGCCGTGGCAAATCCAGCTGGACCTGAACCTATTACACACACATCATATCTTAATATATCCAAATTTTCTCCTAAATTGGTGCTGAAAAAAAGTCAAAAAATAGTAAAAATACCACTGTTGACGCAACTAGAGTTGCAATCATAGCAGGTGTACCTTTTCTAAACCAAACGCCAGGTGTTATTGCTAAAGATGGGTCATTCTCTTTTTTTGCTAATCTCTCTGACAAAGTTACAATAAATACATTGGCAGTTGAACCTAAATGTGAACCATTTCCACCCATTCCTACACCAATAGCTAAAGCCCACCATAAAGGTGTTGCAGGAATTCCTTGTGCCTCAATACCTGCAATAATTGGTATCATGGCAGCTGTAAAAGGGATATTATCTATCATAGCTGAAAATATAGCTGATGTCCACATTAAAATAATAGTTGCCATCATAAGGTCAGACTTTACAAATGGCTCTATATTACTACCAATATACTCTAAAAAGTGTGTCTGTTCTACACCTCCTACTATTACAAATAGAGATATAAAAAAGGCTAATAGTGTAATTTCTATTGTTCCAAATGCTCCGTCGATATCAATAGTTGGTGCAAGAAATAGAATTAAAGTTAATCCAATAGTAGCTACCATCCAAGCGTCCCAATGGAATAGATGATGAAATATAAATAGAATTACCATTAAACCTAAAACCCATAAAGATACATTCCATGTGGTTTTATCCTTTATTTCACTCTTTTTATGTACTGAAAAATCCATAGTTTCAGGTTTTTGGCTTAACTCTTTTTTAAATAGAAACTTCAACGCAATAACAGTACTAATATAAGCTACAAGAACCACTCCACCCATGTGTGTAAAAAAAGTAGTAAAATCTATACCTTTGGCTGAACCTATCATTAAGTTTGGTGGGTCTCCAACTAAAGTGGCTACTCCTCCTGTATCTGAAAGTAGTGCAGCTGTTAAGAGATAAGGTATGGGACTTACTTTTAAAGAACTAGCAATCAATATAATAATTGGGCCAAAAATAACAACAGTTGTTACATTGTCTAACATTAAAGAGATAACTGCAACGGCTGTTCCCATTAATACCATAAGAGTATATAATCTACCTTTACTAAGATAGGCTATCTTATAAGCAATAGCTTCAAATCCTCCTGTTGGTATCATAATAGATACAATAGTCATCATAGCACCAAGTAAAAATACAACATTCCAATCAATAGCCTCAATAGCTTTTTGTGGAGAGTAGAAACCATAGATTTGACCTACAATAATCATACTCAACGCCCCAAGCATTGCAAACTTAGTTCTATGAAACCCATGTAACCCTTCGGTAAAAATACCTATAAATGTAACTCCCATAATAAGAGCAGAGAGTAACATAGGTGTATCAAAAATATAATGCTCCATCTACACTTTTACCATTGTTCGTCTCATATAGGCTATTTTACTTTGAAGTGGTAAATCTTTTGGGCAGTGGTCTTCACATGCTAAAAGTGACATACAACCAAATATTCCATTATCATCACCTATAATCTCATAAAAATCCTCATCAGTTCTTTTATCATGTGGGTCAATTTGAAACCTTGCTACTCTATTAAGCCCTACAGCTCCTACAAAATCTTCTCTCATAATAGCAGTAGAACAACTAGCAATACATAATCCACACTCAATACATCTATCAAGTTCAAATACATCTTGTGCCACTTGTGGCTCTACTTTTTTCTCTATTTTAGTTATATCTGTTTTCTCTTTAGCTTCAATCCAACTATTTACCCTAATAGACATATTTTTCATCCATGAACCAGTATCAACTGATAAATCTTTAATAAGTTTAAATGTTGGAAGTGGTAAAAGCTCTATTTTCCCACTTTCAAACTCACTTGTTAATGTTTTACAAGCAAGTCTAGGTTTTCCATTAATAATCATTCCACAAGCACCACAAATTCCTGCACGGCAAACAAAATCAGAACTTAAATCATGGTCTATTGTTGATTTTATTTTAGTTAAAGCAATATAAAGAGTCATTCCAGGTGTCTCTTCAAGTTTATAATCAACAAATTCAGGTTTAGAGTGTTTATTAGATGGATTATATTTAAGAGCTGTTATAGTTATCTCTCTACTCATTTCTATCTCCTAATCTCTCATTTTTAGCTTTATATTCAGGCTGAAGTTCATAAGGCATTAACTTATCTTGAAGTTCAAATCTATCCCCTTTATGCTCCTCTTTTATCTTATCTACCTCATCTTGTCTCTTTTGGCTTAGAGGGTTTTCTATAATCTGCCCTTTTCTCCCATACCCTCTAAAAGCAGGAGGCACCTCCATCTTCATAATATCAAGCTCTTCATATTTTAAGGTTGGTTCTAAATCATTAGGATTTGCCCAATAACTAATAGTCTTATTTAGCCAATTTTTATCATCTCTTTTTAAATAATCTTCTCTATAATGTGCACCTCGACTCTCTGTTCTATCTCTTGCACCTTTTGCAACACAAAGAGCTACTTTTAACATCATTGGAACTTTATAAGCCTCTTCAAGTTCAGGATTTAATAATTTACACTTATTAGCCACTGTAATATGTTTAGTTTTTTCTAAAAGCTCACTAAGCTCTTTTACAGCATCATCTAAATCTTTACCATTTCTAAAGATACCAACTTTCTCTTGCATAATATTTCGCATTTTATCTTTAATATCATAGATTTTTTCATCTCCATCAAGGCTTAAAAGATAGTCTATATATTTTTCTTGTCTCTCTAACTCTTTTTCAACTACCTTTGTACCAATAACAATATCATTCTCTTTACAAAAATCTGCAAAATAGTTTCCAACAATCATACCTGCAACTACAGTTTCACTTACAGAGTTTCCACCAAGTCTATTAAATCCATGTAAATCCCAACAAGCCGACTCTCCTGCTGAAAATAGACCTTTTAAATTAACACTTTCACCTTTTGGGGTTACTCTAATTCCACCCATTGAGTAATGTTGCATAGGCAGAACTGGCATCCACCCCTTTTCTCCTTTATCTGCTGGGTCAATTCCATTAAAAGTTTTACTAATATCTTGAACATCTCTTAAGTTTTTCTCTATATGTTCACGACCTAAAATAGATATATCTAGCCACAAATGGTCACCATAAGGAGATTTAACCCCTTTACCCTTTTTAATATGTTCTAACATTCTACGACTTACAACATCACGACTTGCTAAATCTTTTTTTTCAGGTTCATAATCTGGCATAAATCTATAACCATCTTTATCTCTTAAAACTCCACCATCACCTCTACACCCCTCTGTTAAAAGTATTCCAGATGGAACAATAGGTGTTGGGTGAAACTGAATAGCCTCCATATTGGCTAAATATGCACCTGCCTCTAAAGCCATAGCGTGACCTGTACCTTTACAGATAGTAGCATTGGTTGACTGTTTATAAATTCTTCCATATCCACCAGTAGCTATTAGTGTACCTTTTGCCACATAGGCTGTAAGTTTTCCCGTTTTAAGGTCTCTTACTATTGCCCCAAAACATTGACTGTTTTGTGTAATAAGTGAAATTGCCTCTTTTTTATCTTCAATTACCACTCCTAGTCTCATAGCTTCATTAGTTACAGCATAAAGCATAGTGTGTCCTGTTGCATCAGATGTATAGCAAGTTCTCCACTTTTTAGTACCACCAAAGTCTCTAGCATTAATTAGTCCATGAGCTTCCTCTTTTTCGGTAATAGTTGTTCTTTTTGTATTAATAACAACTTCTCTATCACCTCCTTGAATACGAGTCCAAGGCACACCCCACGAAGCTAACTCTCTTATCGCTTTTGGTGCAGTATTAACAAACATTCTAGCTACCTCTTGGTCACAACCCCAGTCACTCCCCTTTACTGTATCGGCAAAGTGGACATCTTCATTATCACCTTCACCCATTACACCATTAGCTAAACTAGCCTGCATACCACCTTGGGCAGCTGATGAGTGTGACCGTTTAACAGGAACTAGACTTAAAACTATTGTATCTAACCCTTTAGCAGTTGTAGCAATAGCAGAACGAAGACCAGCTAAACCTCCACCAATAATTAGTGCTTCTGTATATTTAATTTTCATCTCTTACCTCTGTAGTAGGAACATATCTCTTCCCATACTCACTTTTATGTTCATATCCTATTTTAATATAAGTTATAAGAGAGAGCAGTCCCATAATAAGATAGATAGTTGTAACCACCTTAACAATCTTTCTAGTTTTTACTCTATTTGATTTTGGATTTTTACCATCAAACCAACCCCATTTCATAATAAGTCTATATACTCCAGCCCCTGCATGAAGTACAACCGATACTAAAAGCATAAAATATAAAGGGTAGAACATATCACTATAGACTCTATCACTTGATGCAAATGGTCCTATATTTTGAGGTTGAGTCCAAACAATATAGAGGTGAACTGAACCTAAAAAGAACATCATAAATCCAGTTATAGCTTGTATAATCCATAAATTGGTATCACTATGTTTCATTAATTTTGCGTGAGTTCTAAGTCTTAAATACTCTCTATATGAGTTTGGAAATTTTCGCATAGCTAAAAGTGCATGAAGTATAAAAATAGCAAATATAATAGAGGCTAAAACAGATATGAATATTGGAGAGCCACCTTCAATAAAAAAATCCCCCTCAAACATCTTTGTAATAGCATACATACTATCTTTACCTAATAGAATAGAAGCTTCAAAAATAAGATGAAAGAGTATAAAAGTAGCTAAAATAAGTCCTGTAGCACTTTGTAGAAAGTCCAGCTTGGCTGGAATTCTACTTTTTCTTTTTTGAGTAGTTTTGCCTAAAAGGCTTTCTACTATATTATCTCGAAACATTAGTTGATTTTTTTTATATTATTTTTATATTTTTAAAGGAGCTGAAACTAATGATTTTAAATAATCTTTAATATTATTAACAACTACATCTAGGTCTCTTTCTCCATCTATAATCTTTAATATATTCTGCTTATTATAATACTCTTCAATCTCACTTATAGTATCTTGATAAACTTTCATACTATGTTCAAACACCTCTTCACTCTCATTATGATTTTTAAAATATCTCTCTCTTGCTACAGCTTCACTTACTCTTACTTCAATTACAGAGATAAGTTCAACTCTTTTAAGATTATTAATAACATCACCAAAAATTTTTACATGCTCCATCTCTCTTGGAAACCCATCAATTAGTACAATATCGGTAGGTGCATCAGCGATAGTTTTGCACACTTCATCTATAGTTAAAGATGTAGGAATTAAATCACCTTTAGATACATAATCGTCAATAATCTTACCAATTTTCCCACCTTTTTCTATCTCTTGTTTTAAAATTTCACCTAAAGAGTAGCTTGTAATTTGAGTTACACATTCACTTGCTACTGTTTTCCCATCCGTTGTTTTCCCTGAACCTGGTGCTCCAATAAGAAGTATTAATTTTTTTGACATTTTAAAATCCTAAATTTGAAATATTTTGAGGGAAATTATACCAAAGATAATTAGGAATTATACTTAAATTTTGTTTAAATATAAAATTTAGCTTACATTAATAATAATATCTTATAATTTATTTTAGTTGTATTTAACTAGAGAAAACTCTTATCTACATCCACTCAATAACTTTTGATACCTCATTAACTATATAACATTTAATATCAGTCTTTTCTAATGGTTTATTGGGAATGACTGCTTTTGTAAAACCTTGTGTTTGCATCTCTTTTAATCTTTGTGTTAAGGCTGATACCTCTCTAATCTCTCCTGTGAGGCTAACTTCTCCTAAAAATAGTGTTTCACTACTAAGCTCTCTATCTCTATATGAACTTAGGATTGAAGCGATAATTGCTAAATCAACAGCTGGTTCATTTACTTTTATTCCTCCTGATATATTTATAAATACATCATAAGTTCCTAATGGTAAATCAAGTTTTTTCTCTAAAAGAGCTAAAAGCATATTTAATCTACTATTATCAAATCCTGTAGAGCTTCTTTTTGGGTGTCCATAAGACTCTGCAACTAATGCTTGTATTTCTATAATAATTGGGCGACTACCCTCCATCATAACAGTTAAAGCCGAACCTGATGCCAACTTATCTTTATTAAAAAATCTTCCTGCCATGCTTTTAGCATCAAGCAGACCCTTTTTACCCATCTCAAATATACCAACCTCATTAGTACTTCCAAAACGGTTTTTAAATCCCCTTAATAATCTAAGTTCAGAGTTTGCATCGCCTTCAAAATAGAGTACAGTATCAACCATGTGTTCTAAAACTCTAGGCCCTGCTATTGAACCATCTTTTGTAATATGACCTATAATAAATATTGGAATATCCATACTTTTAGCAACTCTCATAAGTTCAAATGTAATAGTTCTAACTTGTGTTACAGAACCTGCTGATGATGTAATATCTTCTGAATATAGTGTTTGAATTGAGTCAATTACAATAAAGCCATAATCTTTACTATTAATCTCTTGAATAATAGATTGTAGATTGATTTCAGGTAGTAAAAAAAGCTCTTTATAGTTTGCATCTAATCTATCTGCCCTAAGTTTTATCTGTCCTGCTGACTCTTCACCTGATACATATAGTACACTTCTTCCCTCTCTTGCTAAATTTCCTGCAATTTTAAGAAGAAGTGTTGATTTTCCAATACCTGGGCTTCCACCAATAAGTGTAAGAGAGGCAGGAACAATTCCACCACCTAAAACTAAATCTAGCTCTTTACTTCCTGAACTAAACCGTTTAATATCCTCCTGCATTACCTCTGTAATAGGTGTAGCTTTTACTTTAACACCTCGTTTAGAACTATTTTTAATCTCTTCTACAAATTTTATTTGTTCAGTTGTAAGCTCTACCATTGTATCCCACTCATTACAGTTAGTACACTTTCCTAACCATCTAGGAGACTGAAAACCACAAGCTTGACATTCAAATAGGGTCTTTTTCTTTGCCATATAAACTCTCTTTTTTAAAATAGTTATATTTTAAATTATCTTAATGCCTTTTTTAAATTTAAAACTAAAAGTGATAAAGTTGCAAAACTAAAAAGTTTAAAATCTAACTCACTAGCAAAGTGTGTATTTTTAAATATTTCACTATTTGTTATAACTTCTCCACCATTTTGCATCTCTATAACAGATGGGATATAGTAGCTACTAAAAAGCAGTCCAGAACTTACAACTAAGAAAGTTGCAATCAAAGTCCATCTATCACTCTCAAAAGTTTTCCATTTTATAGCCTCATAAAGTATTACAAAAAATACCATAAAGTTAACCATAAAGCCCAATTTTTGAAAATTAACAGTCATAATTAACCCCTCTTGATATTGAGATAGTATCTCTTTACTTAAAAGTAATTCACTATGAAATATTGTAGGGGCAACTACTGCACCTGCATATATACTAGCACCAAATACTGCTCCTAGCAATATAATATATATTATTGTCATTACTCTAAATATCTTTTTTTTCATTTTTTTCCTTTAATTTTTTTCTACTATATCCAAAACTTCACCAAATGGAACTTTAATATTATTTTTTGGCATAACCCAAAGAGTATCAACTATTGGATTATATTTTGGAAACTCTCCCATTCCATCTGTAAAATAGATTAAAAATCTAAAATCTTCATTTAAATTTTCAATATACTCAAAAACTGGTCTAAAATCTGTTCCACCTCCACCTTTTACTCTGCTTTCTAGTGGTTGAAGTGGAGTTAATCTTGTTATATTTTGTATCTTAGCATCAACCTCTATAAACTCTATAATATAATTTGGAAAAATCTGCATTATCTCATAGAGTTCAGTTAAAAATAGCTCTAATAACTTCTTATCAATAGATGCTGATGTATCAATAGCTACAGCTATTTTTAACTCCTCACCATAAATAGAAGGCAGAGCAATACCTTTATATAGATACTTTTTATTTGGTGGAAACATTCTATAATCAATTTTTGCATGAGAATTTACATATCTGTATAATTCATCTCTCCAAGATATTTGAGCCTTTTTTGTAGTCTCTATAAATCTATCTATACCTTTTGGTAGCTCTCCTTGCTTTTGTAGCTTATTGGTTAACTGTTCAATTAAAAGTTTATAATCTTCATTATCTATTAACTCTTCTTTAGATGGTTCTATTTCATCTTCTTGTTTATCTAAATCAATCTCACCTAATAGTATGGTATAAATCTCTTCAGCATAGAGTCTTTCAAATCGTGAACTATAGTTTGCTAAAGGTGGTAAAGTAAATCCATTCTCTACTAAAAGGTCATTAATAGCATAATCACTAGCTAAATTCCAAATAGAACTAACTCTATTATCTCCTCTACTAGAGTGAAATAGTGCTTGGTGCATAGCCGAATTTGCTAAATGTGTAACTATTTCGTCAACACTTAAAACTTCAAAATATTCACTATTATATACAAATCTATCTCCTTGATTAGATACAGAAGCTATATTATTGTTCTCTTTAAACTCTAAACTACTAACTAAAGTTCCAAAATATGGATTTTCTAATATAAGTTTTGATTTAGCTTTAGTTATTTTATCTTTTACCATTTACACCATCTTTGGATTAATTATCTTTTCTCTATTTAAAAGCTTATTCCAAAGCTCTTTATCACTCCACTCATTTTGAATATCTTTAGAGAATATAATATTTTTTAAATCTATCTCACCCATAAGTTTACTGTAGGCATCTTCTCTAAATCCTTGTGCATAACCTGTGTCTGTTTCGTGAACTATAATACTATGGAGTTTTACATCTCTTTCACCATTTACCATAACACTGCACTCTAATACTCTCTCTACAAGTAAAAATATAACACGAGAGAACTGTTCAGCAGAGGGGCTAACTGGTAGTTCTATCCATCTTAAAGAGTGTTTTTTTATATCTTCTATATATTCTCTACTATCTCCACTCCAAAGTGTAATAGCGTGGTCAAATCCATCAATAATCTCTTTTATATAGAGTTTAGTTAACCCAAAATCATAAACCATCTGTCCATTATCAAGATAGTTTGACTCTAATAGAACCTCAACCTTATATGAGTGTCCATGAATATTTCTACTACATCTAATAGTACTACAATCTCTTACAATATGAGCATTTTCAAATTTAAATAGTTTTCTAATTATCATCTCTAACCTAAAAAACTATCTGCACATATTGTTGCATACGATATATAATATCTCTTCTTCTAATTTACTATTTGCCATTACTCTTTAAACCTTGTTTGCTATTTTGGTGATTATATACAGCTAAACTTAATTTTAAATAGTTTTTCTCTTTGCAAACCAAATATATAGAGCTGTGGCAAAAGCGATAACTCCTAAAGTAATAATAACTATTTGATGTAGATACTCTTTTAATAACTCCTGATTTTCACCTATAAAAAAACCTAAAAGTGTTAATACCACTACCCAAATACCAGCTCCAATAGTTGTATATGTAATAAAAGGGGTTAAAGGCATTTTAGATAATCCTGCAGGAAGAGATATAAACTGTCTAACAGCAGGAATTAAACGGCTTGTTAAAGTTGAGAATGAGCCATGTTTTTTAAAAAACTCTTCCATTTTATTTAATTTCTCTTCATTAAAAAAGAAATATTTTCCAAATCTTAAAACTGCTTTTCTTCCATAAACTCTTGCTAAATAGTAGTTAAATAAAGCTCCTATTAAAGAACCCATAACTCCTGTAAATATAGCTAAATATAAATTCATTCCACCCTGTGAAGCCAAATATCCAGCAGGTATCATTGCTACTTCACTTGGAAATGGGAAAAATGTACTCTCTAAAAACATCATTATAAATATGCCAATATATCCCATTTGACCTACTATATCAACTATAGCACTAACTATCTCTTGCACTAATTCTCCTTAAATTTATCTATCTTCTCTTGTGTAGCTTTTATGCTCCACGAGACCCCATCATTTAAAAATTCTCGCTCTATATCTATAATCTCTAGCTTATTTAATAGATACTCTGTTCTTTGAATATTACTATATGAGGTTTGAAAGGAGTATTTTAACATTTTTTCATAAAAAATAGTATTAGAGTTAGCAATTACCTCTTTTACAGCATTTCCATAAGCTCTAACAAGCCCACCAATTCCAAGTTTTATACCACCAAAATATCTAACTATTAAAACAGCTACATTTATTATATCTTCACCACGAAGAACATTTAGTGCAGGTTGAGCCGATGAGCCTTTTGGCTCTCCATCATCTGAACTATTCTCTACTATTTGGTCAAACTCATTTAAATATCTTAAAGCATAAACTACATGTCTTGATTTTGGGTGTTGCTCTCTTAGCTTATTTTGCAGACCTTTAAACTCTGATATTGGAACTAAATAGGCTATAAATTTTGATTTTTTTACCTCTATAGTAAAGGTAAAAGACTCTTTTATAGTTTTCATCTATTTTTTACAAACACCATCTAAACAGTAATCCTCTTTACACTCTGCATTCTCATATCCACTACAACATTTACAAATCTCTTTTTCAACTATTTTTTCATTTTTACCTTTAAACTCATCTTTATATATCTTATATACATACTCGCCAAATTTATCACCTGACTTTTCATCATGTTCAAACTTCTGTTCTAAAGATGCAAGTCTAGGTCGTATTTTATTATTAACCTCAACCCTTACATCATAAGCCTCACTATATCTTTTACGATTAGAGAAAAAGTTTGATATAAATTTTAATATATTAATTAGTAAAATAAGAGCAATTAATGCAAAAATACCTATAATAACAATCTGTCCCATAATATTCCTTTTTAGTTTTTTTAATTTTTGCTTATATGGTGATATATTATCAAAGATAGATTTAACACTAGATAATTTTAACTTAATTGGATATTTTTTAATGTAGCTATATTAGTAAAATTCCTAGATTTAAAATATTAATCAATTCATTATTATAGAAATAAGGGTAGAATTCCACAATAATTATATTAAGGGTAAAAATATGACAGGATATATGCTTTTTTCAGGAACTGCTAATGAGGAGTTATCAAAAGAGGTATCAAAATACTTAGACCAACCACTTTCACTTGCAAAAGTTACACGATTTTCAGATGGTGAGATAAATATTAAAATAAAAGAGAGTGTAAGAGGTAAAGATGTTTTTATTATTCAATCAACATCAGCTCCTGCTAATGCAAATTTAATGGAACTTTTAATTATGGTTGATGCTTTAAAACGCTCATCTGCAAAATCTATTACAGCTGTTGTTCCATATTATGGGTATGCTAGACAAGATAGAAAAGCAGAGCCTAGAGTTCCAATTTCAGCAAAACTTGTAGCAAATCTTATGGAGACAGCAGGAATTACTAGAGTTGTAACAGTTGATTTACACGCTTCTCAAATACAAGGTTTTTTTGATATTCCAGTAGATAATCTATATGGTGCAGTTTTATTTAACGACTATGTAAAATCTAAAAATCTAAAAAATCCAATAGTAGCAAGTCCAGATATTGGAGGAGTAGCAAGAGCTAGATATTTTGCTAAAACTATGGGATTAGATATGGTTATTGTTGATAAAAGAAGAGAAAAGGCTAATGAGTCAGAAGTTATGAATATTATCGGTGATGTAAAAGGCAAAGATGTTATTATGATTGATGATATGGTTGATACTGCAGGAACTATGGTAAAAGCAGCTTCTGCTCTTAAAAAATTAGGTGCTACTTCTGTTATGGCATGTTGTACTCACCCAGTTCTTTCAGGCCCTGCTTATAATAGAATAGAAAATGGTGATTTAGATGAACTTGTTATTACAAATACCATTCCTACAACTAAATCATCAGAAAAAATAAAAGTTTTATCAACTGCAAAAATGTTAGGTGAAGTTATACGAAGAGTATATAATAATGAGAGTGTAAACTCTCTATTTGAGACAAATTAAAATATAAAAAGGGGTAAAATGTCAAAAGAGATACCACAATCTCATATACGAAATTTTTCAATTATAGCCCATATTGACCATGGAAAATCAACTCTAGCAGATAGAATAATCCAAGAGTGTGGAGCTGTTACAGATAGACAGATGTCATCACAAGTTATGGACACTATGGATATTGAAAAAGAGCGAGGAATTACTATTAAAGCTCAAAGTGTTAGACTTGATTATATTGCTAAAAATGGTGAACACTATATCCTAAATCTAATAGACACACCCGGTCATGTTGACTTCTCTTATGAGGTTAGCAGGTCTTTAGCTTCAAGTGAGGGTGCATTATTAATTATTGACGCAGCCCAAGGGGTTGAAGCTCAAACTATAGCAAATGTCTATATAGCACTAGATAATGAGTTAGAACTTATTCCAGTGGTAAATAAAATAGACTTACCAGCTGCTGACCCATATAGAGTTTTAGCTGAAGTTGAAGATGCTATTGGATTAGATTGTACCGAACACTCTTTAGTTTCAGCAAAAACAGGTCAAGGTGTTCCTGAATTAATAGAGGCTATTGTAGATAGAATTCCAGCTCCTAATGGAGATGAAGAAGCTCCAACAAAAGCTCTTATTTATGATAGTTGGTTTGATAACTATTTGGGGGCTTTAGCATTAGTTAGAGTATATGAGGGAAAAATAGAAAAGGGGCAAAAGATAGAGATAATGAGTACAAAAGAGGAGCATCAAGTTCTTGACCTTATGTATCCAAATCCTATAGCTCCAATTAAAACAACAACTATTAATACAGGTGAAATTGGTATTGTAGTAACGGGATTAAAAACTGTTGATGGTCTTCAAGTAGGAGATACTATTACAGATGCTAAAAATCCTACAAAAGAGTCTATTGAAGGGTTTGAGAGTGCTAAACCTTTTGTATTTGCAGGAATTTATCCAATTGAAACTGATAAATTTGAAGAGTTAAGAGATGCACTAAATAAATTAAAACTAAATGATAGCTCTATCTCTTTTGAACCTGAAAGTTCATTAGCTCTTGGTTCTGGATTTAGAACAGGATTTTTAGGTATGCTTCACATGGAAGTAATTAAAGAGAGATTAGAGAGAGAGTTTAACCTTGAACTAATTGCTACAGCTCCAACTGTTGTTTATGAAGTAGAACAAACAAATGGAGAGAGAATTACTATTCAAAATCCTTTTGATTTACCAGAGGCTCAAAAAATAGCTACTATTTATGAACCATATATTAAAGCTACTATTTTAACACCTACAGAATTTTTAGGAAATATTATAAAACTTCTAAATGATAGAAGAGGTATTCAGGTTAAAATGGATTATATTAATGAGAGTAGAGTACTTTTAGAGTATGATATTCCTATGAATGAGATAGTTATGGACTTTTATGATAAACTAAAAAGTACAACAAAAGGTTATGCAAGTTTTGACTATGAACCAATAGGCTTTAGAGCAGGAAAATTAGTTAAATTAGATATAAAAGTAGCAGGCGAGGTAGTTGATGCCTTATCTATTATAGTACCAGAAGATAAAGCAAGAACCAGAGGTTTAGCATTTGTTAATAATCTAAAAGAGTTAATTCCGAGACAACTATTTGAAGTAGCTATTCAAGCTAGTATAGGAAATAATGTAATAGCTAGAACAAATGTAAAATCTATGGGTAAAAATGTTACTGCTAAATGTTATGGTGGAGATATTACAAGAAAAAGAAAACTCTTAGAGAAACAAAAAGCTGGTAAAAAAAGAATGAAAGCCATAGGAAGCGTAAATGTTCCACAAGAGGCATTTATGGCTGTTTTAAAGTTAGATTGATTTTTGGTTCAATCTAACTATTTTTTAATTAGTTGATATTATCTTAAATTTCTTAGCAATACTTAATGGTGGGAGTTTCCCATCAAAATTATTGTACTCTCCTGAAAATATATGAAAAATATTTCCACTATCTTTACCTGTTTTTTTTCTAGCTTCACAGATAATATTTCCAGCATTCTCTTCTACTCCTGCACTACAATATTTTTTATATATAGCTTCACTTTTAGCATAAAATAGAGATGAAAGAGTATCTCCTATCTTACCAATTACCAATTTAGCATTAGCTTCGGTCATTGATTTATATATACCTGTAGCTGTTACATTTAAACCCATATCACAAGTTCCTTTTTGAATAATAGAAACCTTTTTTTTACTAAATAAAAACTTTAAACTACAATTTTTCTTTTTATATATAGCACTATTTCCTTTTAGTGTTAGTTCTCCATCTACTTGACCAATTCTTGCTTTATTAGTTACAATTAGTAGTTCAAAAAATAGCATTCCTTCAGAATAAGCAATCTCTAAATCACCATTATTTGAAGCATATTTACCTGTTATATTAGAGATATAACTATTTGAAATATTAGCCAATTCATCTATTCGTTTTGAAGTTCTGTTTTTAACACACTCTATATTATTACATTTATTTCTAACTTTTTTAAGCCATACTCTCTGTTCTAATTTAAGTTTTTTAGGTGTTGATGATTTAGTTAAAGCATCTTTATAATATATAGATAACTCCTCATCTAAAGATGAGGCTTCACTATCTGAACATATACCTTTTTCAATAAATGTTGAGGCTTTTTTACAATCAAAACTAGCACTATAGAGTGTTGAGATAACTATTATAATTAAAAATACTTTTTTCATATTTATCCTTTTTTTTTAAGTTGAAATTAATATATAATCCCAGAACCAATTACCATATCTCCATCGTAAAAAACAGCCACCTGTCCATAAGCTAATCCAAAAACACTCTCATCTAATTTAACTAAACCTTTATCTCCATCTATTTTAACGCTACATGGTACAGCTTTAGTTCTATATCTTACCTTTACAGAAGATTTAAAATCTTTTAACTCTTTAAATAGATTTATCTGCTTTATATTAAAATTATCTACTCTTAACTCATCTTTTTTTCCAACTACTATTTGATTGGTTTCAGGCTTAATAGATAGTACAAAGTGTGGGTCATGTGCACCCTCTACTCTAAATCCTCTTCTTTTTCCTATAGTGTAGTGCATATACCCTTTATGTGTTCCTACTACCTCACCTTTACTATTAATAGTTTCTCCTACTCTATCTATATCTATATGTCTTTCTAAAATCTCTGTATAACTATTTTCTACAAAACATATTTCACTACTCTCTTTTTGTTCTCCTATATCTTGTAGGGGTGGTATAGATTTGGCTAACTCTTTTACATCTTCTTTTATCCAATCTCCTAATGGGAAAATAAGTCTTGGAAGAACCTCTTTTTTAACTTGTGCTACAAAATAGCTTTGGTCTTTTGTTTTATCTTTTGCTTCATAAAAAAACTCTCCATCACAATTTAAATAGTGTCCTGTTGCTACTTTTTCTACTCCTAGAGAGTTGGCAAACTCTATCATTTTACCAAATTTAATAGTTCTATTACACATTACACATGGATTTGGAGTAAGTCCTTCTTTATAGGTATCTACAAAATAGTCATAAACATTATCTTTAAAATCTTTTGATAAATCATAAAAGTGAGTTTTTATATTTAGATATTTAGCTACCCTTTTAACTCTCTCATAGTTTGCTTCATGATAACCCTCTTTTTCATGGAGTTTCATATATACTCCTGTAACCTCATATCCCTCTTTTTGTAATAGAATGGCTGTGACTGTAGAGTCAACTCCACCACTCATACCTACTAAAACTTTTTTACTCATATCTTACCTTTCTTTTTAAGATAGATACTTTTTAATATAAAGACTCTTCATATAACTCATAGGAATTGTAACTGAACCTCTCTCTTTCCAAAATGGGTGAGGAATAGTTAAAATCTTACTCTTTATAGTTAAATCTTTATAAAAAATCATATCAATATCTAGCGTTCTAGGTGCGTCTTGAAAGGAACGCCTTCTGCTAAATTTTTTTTCTAAACGCAGAATATATCGTAAAAGTGCTTTAGGTTGAAGAGAAGTTTTTATAAAAATTAATGAATTATAAAAATCATCTTGTTCTAAGTATCCAAATGGAGGATTTTTAAGTATTGGTGAGGTCTCAATTATAGTTAAAAATGGAGATTTTTGCATATATATAAAAAGATGATTAAATCGTCTTCTAACATCTCCAATATTTCCACCAATTCCTAAAAGAGATTTATATTTACCTTTTATCTCTTTTTTTCTTCTATATGGATATAGTTTTTGTATATAGATAGTATTATCTTTATTTATATTTTTTAGTTTCATTTTAATATGTTATTTAGATATAATTTTAGCTACATTTTTACTACTACCACTTTTAAGATAATCTCTTAACTCTTTAGCTTTTATAGTAAAAATTTTTTTATTACTATTATAGTACTCATCTAATAGATTATTAACTGTAACGGCTTTTTGAAGTAGCTCTTTATGAAGTGTGGTATTATTATATTTTGTTAATATAATATTAGCAAGTCCAACTTGGCTTATATTTAAGATTTTAGTTCCTATAAAAAAGTCTATTTTTTTAGCAATATAACATAATACAAAAGGTGTACCAATTAATGCAGACTCTAAAGTAGCAGTTCCTGAACATATAAATGCAAACTCTGATTTAGCTAATGTTTTATGTGTATCTCTACTAATCTCAAATTCACTTATATCTCCATAAAGAGATTTTATTTTTTTATCTGAAAAAGATTGTGGTATAACTAAAATAGCTCTTTTTTCAGATAGTTTAGCTCTTACCTCTTTAAATATTGGTAAAAGTCTCTCTATCTCACTCTTTCTACTTCCTGCTAAAAATGCTATAGTACCTTTTTTATTACTATTTGTCTCTTTTATCTCATCTAGTAGAGGGTGACCAATATACTCTGCTTTAGAGCTATAATAGTCTATCTCAAAAGGTAAAATTCCTAAAAGTCTATCACAATATAGCTCTAATTTTTTAACTCTTTTTGGACGACTAGCCCAAACTTGTGGCAGGATATAATAGATAATCTCTTTATTTGGATAAGCAGTTTTTAACTTTTTAGCAAGTGGAAGATTAAATCCAGATGAGTCCATAAGTAAAATTTTATCAGCATCTTTTGCTAACTCCACTAACTCATCAGCTACTTTAAAAAACCATTTTAATTTTTTAATAGCATCAACAAAACCCATAATAGCCATATCGCTAATATCATAAAGAGGAGAACCTAAAGATTTATCAAAAATCCCTAAAAGTTCAATATCTTTATTATATTTTAAAACCTCTTTTAGATGTAGATTAGAAGAGGGTTCTAGTGCTGATACTAAAAGTCTTATTTTAGCCAAATTTTATACCAGCAAAAAAACCAGCTACTGCACTAGCACCTGAACTTAGTTTCATATTGCTTAATCTATCTTTTACCATAGTTACAAGTCCATTAAATGAGTCCACACCTGAAGATACTCCACTCTCAATCATTTTATCATCAACATGAATTGTACCTTTAGACTCTAGTACAAAAAGAACAACAATTCCTAATCCTAAAATAAGAAGCAGTATTTTAAAGAACTTTTTAAAAAAATAACCTATTGCTAAACCTATAATAAAACTTGTTCCCATTTCCAAAAATGGAAAAGCCGTTGTACTATCTGCTGATGCACTACTACTTCCACTACCATACCCATCTACTGCATAATAATCTTCATTCATTTTGAACCCTTTAAAATTTTCTAATATTATACCTTATATTTTTTTAACCTATAAGTTGCTTACATAAATCAAAACGATTGTGTGTCATAAGATGAACTTTTGGGTGAATTTTAATAATATTCTCAAATATATCTTTAGATATAGCAAATCCAATCTCTTGTTCTTTAGCCTCTCCGTCCATTGTAGCTAAGTTCATCTCATCTATTATATTTTTAGGTACTGTAATACCTGGTACATTATCAGATATAAAATTAGCAGTCCTTGCTCTTACTACTGGAAATTGTCCTAATATTAATTTAGCATCTTTTGCTGTATCTCTAACACTTAAATATTTACACTCTTCAAATATCTCAATTAACTCTTTGGCATTATCTAAATCATAAACTGGTTGAGTAATAATTCCTCTAGCTCCATAATTTAATTTTTTTAATATTTTCTTTTTAATATTATTCATATTTTTAGCATAAGCATTTGATACTGCAAAAGGGTATATAGATTTTGGTTTTGGATTTAGAGGTCTATTATTATAATCTAATCCATTATTTAATCTATATATAATACTAAGAAGAAGGGTTGAGTCTCTTTCTAATACACCTTTAACCTCAGGTTGGTCAGATAGCTTTGCAGGGTCACCTGTTAGGGCTAAGATAGTTCTTAAATTAAAATCATTTGCACCTAAAAGAGTAGATTGGAGTGAGAGTTTATTTTTATCTCTCATACTCATTGTAGCAATTACTGGTTTATTAAAACTATTTTGAACCTTTATAGCAGAAAGAGTTGCGTCCATTTTAAGTTTAGCAAGAGGATTATCAGTTACAGAGAAACCTGCAACTTTTTTATCTAATTCTAATGCTCTAATATCTTCTATTATTTTATCTATAGATGCCCCATGTGGTGGTGTTATCTCAACAGTAATAAAAGGTTCACTACTTTGAAGTTTTTTACAAAATTTTTCAAACATAAGTATATATAAGTCCTTATTTTAAATTAAATATAATATTAGCAAAATTTAACATAGAGAGAGTATAAAAGAGAATATAATGAAAAGTTTTAATATGACAACTATTTAATAGTTGTCATATTTAAAGTTAAATTTTAGGTCCAGCAATAGAGTAGTCAAACTCACTACCATTATCATTATAACGGTTAAAGTTTTCAATAAATTTACCTGCTAAATCAGTTAGCGTTTTATTAAACTCATCTTCACTATCCCATGTATTTTTTGGGTCTAGTATTGAGTTATCTTTTATCCCATCTAATGCTTTAGGGAACTGTAGATTAAATACATCTAAGGTATCAAATTCTGCACTATTAATAGAACCATTTAAAATACCATTAATACATGCTCTAGTATCTTTAATACTCATTCTTTTACCTTGTCCATTTAGACCAGTATTTACTAGATATACATTAACTCCATGCTCATCTATTTTTTCACCTAGAAGTTTAGCGTAAACTGTTGGGTGTAGTGGTAAAAATGCCTCTCCAAAACATGCACTAAATGTTGTAACTGGCTCTGTAATTCCTCGCTCAGTTCCTGCTACTTTTGCAGTATATCCACTTAAGAAGTAGTACATTGCTTGTTCTTTATTTAATTTTGATACAGGTGGAATTACACCAAACGCATCATAAGTTAAAAAGATAATATTTTGTGGGTGTCCAGCTTGTAAATCCTCTTTATGATTTTCTATATGCTCTATTGGGTATGATACTCTAGTGTTTTCTGTTTTTGATTTATCACTATAATCAACCTCTCCACCATCATTAATAACCACAACATTTTCTAAAAGAGCATCTTTTCTAATGGCGTTAAATATTTCAGGTTCACTCTCCTCTTTTAAATCAATTACTTTAGCGTAACAACCACCTTCAAAGTTAAATACACCATTATTATCCCAGCCATGCTCATCATCACCAATTAAAGCTCTATCTTTATCTGTTGAAAGAGTTGTTTTTCCAGTTCCAGAGAGTCCAAAGAATAGACATACATCACCACTTTTTCCAACATTGGCTGAACAGTGCATAGATAGTTTTCCATCTAATGGTAACCAGTAGTTCATCATAGAGAAAATACCTTTTTTCATCTCTCCACCATACCATGTTCCACCAATAATAGATATATTATCTTCTACATTAAAACAGACATATACATCTGAATTTAAACCATGCTCTTTCCATTTTCTATTGGTTGTTTTACATGCGTTATAAACTGTAAAATCTGGTTTAAAATCTTTTAATTCCTCTTTGGTTGGACGAATAAACATATTTTTTACAAAATGTGCCTGCCATGCAACCTCTGATATAAAACGAATAGATTTTCTACTCTCTTTACTAGCACCTGTAAAGACATCCATAATATAAATATCTTTTCCAGAAAATTGATTTTTAGTAAACTTAAAAAGCTCATCAAATATATCTTTATCAATTTTTTTATTGATATTACCCCAAGATATATGCTCATTTGATGGTGCTTGGTTAACGAAATATTTATCTTTTGGGCTTCGCCCTGTAAAGATACCTGTATCACAAATAGCTGTACCAGTTGATGAAATTTTACACTCATTTTTATTCATCTCATGTATCTGAAGTTCATCATAGCTTAAGTTATAATAAACATTACCAATATTTTCAAGTCCTAGTTCGTCAAGAGCATTTGGTGTCTTGGTACTCATCTCTTTTACCTTCTCTGTATAAATAAGTTATTTGCCCTTATAGCAAATGAAATAAGATTTAATTTTTTTTAACAATCTTATTTTATTTGATATAAGTTAGGATAACTACAAAAGTAGTTATCCTTTAAATCTTCTCTCTTAGTTAAAAATAGAAAGAAGAACACCAGCAGCAACTGCTGAACCAATAACTCCTGCCACATTTGGCCCCATTGCGTGCATGAGAAGAACATTACCTGGTTTCTCTTCTGAACCAACTTTACTTACAACTCTCGCTGCCATTGGAACAGCTGAAACTCCGGCTGCACCAATAAGTGGATTAATAGGCTCTTTTGAAAATTTATTCATTATCTTTGCCATTAATACACCAGCTGCTGTTCCTGCACTAAATGCAATTAAACCAATAATCATAATACCTAAACTCTCTAGTACTAAAAACTTATCAGCTGCTAGTTTTGAACCAACTCCAAGTCCTAAGAAGATAGTAACAGTATTAATTAAAGAGTTTTGCATTGTATCATTAAGTCTCTCAACAACTCCTGACTCTTTTAAGAAGTTACCAAATGCAAATGCACCAATTAGAGGTGTTGATTCTGGTAAAATCATAATAGATAACATTAACACAACAATAGGGAAGATTAACTTCTCTAATCTATGAACAGGTCTTTGCACACCCATTTTAATCTGTCTCTCTTCTTTAGTAGTTAACGCTCTCATAATTGGAGGTTGAATTACAGGAACTAGAGCCATATATGAATAAGCTGCAACAGCAATAGCACCTAACATATCAGGGGCTAGTCTATTAGCAATAAAGATAGAAGTTGGTCCATCAGCTCCACCAATAATAGATATAGCCGAAGCATCTTGAATATCAAATCCAAGCATAACAGCACCAACTAAAGAACCAAAAATACCAAATTGAGCAGCACCTCCTAGAAGAGCTGTTTTAGGATTGGCTAAAAGTGGCCCAAAGTCTGTCATTGCTCCAACACCCATAAAGATAAGCAGTGGAAAGAACTCATTTGCTATACCCATATTATAGATAACACCTAACATTCCATGAGGTCCTGTCATGTGTGCTAATGGGATATTGGCTAATAGTCCTCCAAATGCAATAGGAAGAAGCAGTAGTGGTTCAAAGCCTTTAGCAATAGCTAGATAAAATAGTATAAAGACTATTAAAATCATTATAATTCTACCTAACGATGACTCAAAAGCACCCATTGCTTTTTCTGTACCATCTGGCTCTATTGCCACCTCTCCATCATTCGTATCAAAAATAGCATTTAGTCCAGTTGTACGCCAAAAACTAACTGCAAGTTCAGAGAGACTTTTAGACTCATAAGCCTTTTTCTCTACACTCTCATGTTGGGTAGTTTCGTGATGTGCTTGGGTACTCTCTGTTGCTATTGAGAATGAACTCATGGCAACCAAAGCAAATATAATTGAGATGAAAATTTGTCTAATTTTCATCTCTTACTCCATAGTAGCAAGTAGCTGACCATCTACAACAGCATCATTTACTTTTACATCAATAGATTTAATAACTCCTGCTCTTTCAGCAACAATATCAATTTCCATTTTCATAGCTTCTAAAATCATAATTTGTTCACCTTCATAAACAGATTCACCTGCTGATTTTAAAATTTTCCAAACATTACCAGGTGTTTGAGAATTAATTTCTAAAGAACCTTTTCCACCACTTGAAGCAGGAGCTGAAGCTTTTGGTGCTTCTGATGGAGTTGAAGCAGGTGTTACTTGAATATCTGCATCTCCCTCTGCTACTTGAACACTATATTTTTTACCGTCAACTACTACTGTATAACTTCCACTCATATTTTCTCCTCCACTATTTTGTTGATTTTCTTTACCTTTTCTTACCATTAAAGGACCTTCACCCTTTAAGAACGCTATACCTTTTTGGTCACAAGCTGCTGCTATAAAGATGTTCTCTTCTGTTGTTTCTAACTCTTCATCTTCAAGAACTTTTGTCCAATATGCTATTGATTTTGTTACCTCTCTATCAGATAAATCTAAAGGATTTTCTGTTGTTGGCTCTAGTTTTAACTTTTCAGATGCTAATTTTACTATCTCTGGGTCTGCTGGAACTGGAGTTTTACCAAAGTAACCTAATACCATTCTTCCGTAACCTGGAGCTATTTGCTTCCATTTACCAAACATAACATTTGCATAAGCTTGTTGCCAATAGAATTGACTTACAGGTGTAACAGAAGTACCATATCCACCTCTCTCAACCACCTCTTTCATTTCAGCAATAACCTCATCAAACTTATCAAGGTTTCCACTATCTCTCATCATTTGAGTATTGGCTGTTAACGCTCCACCTGGCATTGGTGAGAATGGAATAAGAGGTGATACTTGTGTAGCTTCTGGTGGTATCATATAATCAGCTAAACACTCTTTTAATCTATCTTCATATTTTAAAATCTTACTAAGTTCTAAATCCCCAAGGTTATAGTTAGTCCCCTTTGTAGCATGTAGCATTGTCAAAATATCTGGTTGACTTGTTCCACCACTAACAGGACTAGCTGCCATATCAATACCATTAGCTCCTGCCTCTAACGCTGCTAAATATGATGCAACTGATACACCTGCTGTCTCATGAGTATGAAGTCTCAAGTGAACATCTTCACCTAAAAGTTTTCTTGCCATTGAGATAGTTTCAAATACTTTATTTGGATTGGCTGTTCCTGATGCGTCTTTAAAACATAGACTATCAAATTCAATTCCTGCATCTAACATATTTCTAAGAGTTTTTTCATAGAATGCTACATCATGCGCACCTTTACAACCTGGTGGTAAATCCATCATTGTAATAACTGCTTCATGTTGTAAGCCATGTCTTTTAATACACTCTGCACTATATGCTAGGTTATTTACATCATTTAAAGCATCAAAGTTTCTAATGGTTGTAGTTCCATGTTTTTTAAACATTTTAGCATGAAGGTCAATAAGCTCTCTACTTCCAGTCTCTAACATTACTGTATTAATTCCACGAGAGAGTGTTTGTAAATTAGCTTCTGGTCCTACTATCTCTCTAAATTTATCCATCATTTCAAACGCATCTTCTTGAAGATAAAAATAGAGACTTTGAAATCTAGCCCCTCCACCAAATTCAAAGTGATTAATACCTGCATTCTTTGCAGCCTCTACTGCAGGAAAAAAGTCATCCATAAGAACACGACCACCAAAGACTGATTGAAACCCGTCTCTAAAGGTTGTATCCATCACATCAATATATTTCTTTGCCATTGTTTACCTTATTATGATTTAGTTTTACGAAATTCTGATACTGCTGCAATAATGGCAGCTACTCGTTGTTGTTCATCTTCATCAGTACTGCTTACTTTAGGAGTAGCAGATACTTTAGGAGCATTCTGTGGGAAATATTTCTCAATTAGAAAAGCCTGAAGCTTAATAAACTGCACAAGTGTAACGAGGAAGAGAAATACAACCCCCATACCAAGTACCATAAACTTTAAAGCTTCTACTACATAATTTACTTCAGCCATAAAAAACCTTTTTACTTTTATAGATTTATTTTATAGTTGTATTCTAGCAATTTTTACTTTTAAAAGCTTGATTTATCTTCTCTTTTTCAAGCGATTACTCTTCCGTGCTACTTTTTGTTCATCTTCATACTCATCAATCATACTATTTACGGTATCTCTGTCATATCCTATCTGTATGGTTGATAGTGATTTATCCTTTAATAAAAGGGTGACAACTCTCTCTACAAATTCATGATAATCCATATCTTCCATACTATCAATAAAATCAATAGCTAACTTATCAATTTCAACTTCTCTTACTTTTTCTTCTAAAATTGAAAAATCTTTTTTATCTTCTGATATACTGTTTTCAACCTCAATAGTAGCTAGGTGCATATTTGCACCAACCTCTTTTTGAATTCTTTTCAGCTCTTTAAACTCATCTGTTGAGACTAAAGTTATAGCCTTTCCGTTTTTTCCAGCACGACCAGTTCTTCCAATCCTATGAACATAACTTTGAGGGTCAAATGGTATATGGTAGTTGAACACATGAGTAACTTGCTTTACATCAAGTCCACGAGATGCTACATCGGTTGCTACCATAATTTGAATTTCATTTCTCCTATAGGCTTTTATAATTTCATCTCTATCATTCTGTTCTAAATCTCCATGAATTCCTTTTGCATTAAAGCCTAATGCTTGAAGATACTCTGTTAACCTATCCACCTCTCTTTTCATTCTACAAAATACTATACACTTCTTAATCTTTTCAGTCTCTAGTAGTTTAACAATAGCCTTATCTCTTTGGGACTCTTCTATAACATAATATTGCTGTTTTATAATATTATTTGTAGTACTCTCATCTTTACCAACTACAGATATGAATTGAGGATTAGATAAAATCTCATTTGCTAAAGCTTTAATTGGTTCAGGAATGGTTGCAGAGAAAAGTAGAGTTTGTCTATTTTGAGGAATATATTCAAAAATCTCTTGTATCTCATCTAAAAATCCCATATCAAGCATCTCATCAGCTTCATCAAGAACTACAATTTCAGGATTGAAACTATCTATTTTCCCTTTTTTATATAGGTCTTTAAGTCTTCCCGGTGTGGCTACAACTATTTGCACACCTTTATTAATAAGTGCTATCTGTCTCCCATATCCAACACCACCATAAACAGTAATAGTTCTAATTCCTGTAAATCGTCCTAAGTGGTAAAGCTCATCACTTACTTGTGTAGCTAACTCTCTAGTAGGAGTAATAACTAAGGCTCTCTCTATCTCTTGATTTGCTATTTTATTGATAATTGGCAACCCAAAGGCTGCCGTTTTACCTGTTCCTGTGTGGGCTTGTGCCACCAAATCTTCCCCATTTTGAATAATGGGAATAACACTCTTTTGAATGGGACTTGGCTCTTTAAAACCTGCAATTTTTATCCCTTTCAAAAGCTCTTTATGAAAATTAAATTCATGAAATGTCAATTTATCACCTTACAAACATATTGTATATTCTACATAATCATCAATAGAAAAACTCCAAAAAGTATTCTATAGATACCAAATGCAACAAATGTAAACCGTTGCAAAAAAACTATCAATAGTTTTATGGTTAAATATGCCACCCCAAAAGCTACCACAAAACCAATTAAAAATGCCGTTAAATCAGCACCAATAAACTCATGGTAATGTTTTAACAAATCATAGCCACTTACTGCCATCATAACAGGAATTGCTAGTAAAAAAGAGAACTCTGTAGAGGTTTTTCTATCAACTTTGCTTAACATTCCTGCAATAATTGTAGAACCTGCTCTACTAGTACCTGGTATTAAAGAGAAAATCTGTCCAAATCCAATCCATAAAGATTGAGTCCATGTTATCTCTTCTACTCTTCTAGCCTTAGCTTTCTCCTCTTTATGAAAATATTCAACAATTAAGAAGATAATACCACCAATTATAAACATAAATGCTACTATCTCTACACTAAATATCGCTTTTATCCAATCTTTAAGTAAAAATCCAACAATAGCAATAGGTAAAAAGGCTACAAATATCTTTTGCCAAAGTCCTATCTCTTTTATATTTATCTTATCTCTATATAGCAACATAACAGCTAAAATTGCTGAAAACTGAATAATCACCTCATAGGCTTTTACAACAGAACTCTGTTCTACTCCTAAAAATTGACTTGCCACTATCATGTGACCTGTTGAAGAGATAGGTAAAAACTCTGTAAACCCCTCTATTATTCCTATAATGATTGCCTGAAAAATGTCCATGACTCTAATCCTACTATTAATTTCTTTAAAAATGAGTTGTTTTTTTGTTAAATATATATTATAAATCTATATTTAGTGTTAAATCTATACTTGCTTAGTTAATAATCTTTAAAATTTCTCTTAAATCTCTTTTATCAACAATATGAGTTGATGCCTCTTTTAATATGGGCTTTGCACAAAATGCCACTTTTGTAGAAGCATATTTAAACATACTTAAATCATTAGCACCATCACCAACTACTAAAGTGTTCTCTTTATTAACACCTAAAAGTTTTTGTAATCTTTCAAGCATATCACCTTTAGAGAAACCAAACATCATATCTCCTCCAACTTTTCCTGTTAATACTCCATTATCATTATGAAGTATATTTGAAAAATCAGCATCAATACCTAACTCTTTACACGCTGGAGTTGTAGCATTTCTAAATCCACCAGAAAAACAGATAACTCTATAGCCTTTTCTCTTTAATCCCGATACAACCTCTTTTGCTCCATTCATTATAGGCAGACTTTGGCAAATCTTGTCAACCTCTGCTTTTTCTAAACCTTTTAATAATTTTACTCTAGTAGTTAAAGACTCAAAAAAGTCTAACTCTCCTGCCATTGCTCTTTCTGTAATAGATGCTACTTTCTCTTCTAGTCCTAATGGTTTTGCCAAAAAGTCTATTGTTTCACCGTCCATAAGTGTTGAGTCAAAATCAAATACGGCTAATTTCATATTTGTTAATACCTTTATGTTAAATTTTGGTAAAATTATATCCAATTAAATTTATAGGAAGAGTATATTTATGATAGTAGGAATTGAGGGTATAATAGAAAAAAAAGAGCCAACCTTTATACATTTAAATGTAAATGGAATTATTTATGAGATTACTATATCTGTCAATACATCAAATAGTATAAATGAAAAAAGAGTTAAACTCTTAGTAACTCAAATTATTAGAGAAGATACAAATCTTCTTTTTGGATTTTTAGATAAAGATGAAAAAAAGATGTTTGATACACTTATTAAAATAAATGGAGTTGGTGCAAAAGTGGCAATGGCTGTCTGTTCTACATTTACACCTAGTAGTTTTTCTAAAATAGTATCAGATAAAGATGTATCTTTATTAAAAAAAGTAGTTGGTATTGGACCAAAGTCTGCTAGTCGTATTTTAGTAGAGTTGGCTGATTTTATTATAGATAGTAATAGTGAAACAATAGATAGTAGTATGGGTGATGCTATTTTAGCACTAGAGAGTTTAGGATTTAAAAAAGAGCATATTCAAAAAGCCCTAATGGGTGCTACAGGAGATACTGCAACACTTGTAAAGTATGGGCTTAAAAAATTACAGAGATTATAATCTATCTTTTAACTCAATAGCTAGATATTTTCCAGTATAAGAGTTTTTTTCTTTATAGCTTCTAGCTACCTCTTTAGGAGAGCCAACTGATATAACCTCTCCACCTCTATCTCCACCCTCTGGCCCCATATCTATAATATAATCTGCATTTTTAATCATATCTAAATTGTGTTCAATTACAACTACAGAGTTTCCTAGTTCTACTAGATGGTGTAGTACACCTGTTAACCTATCTACATCTGCAAAGTGTAGTCCTGTTGTTGGTTCATCTAATATATATAGTGTATTTCCTGTATCTTTTCTACTTAACTCTTTACTTAATTTTATTCTTTGAGCCTCTCCACCACTTAGAGTTGTGGCATTTTGCCCTAGAGTTATATAGTCAAGTCCTACAGCCATAAGGGTTTTTAGTTTTATGGCAATAGGTGGAACTGCTTTAAAAAACTCCATAGCTTCGGTTACAGACATAGCTAAAACATCAGCTATTGATTTACCACGATATAAAACCTCTAGCGTTTGTGGATTATATCTTGTTCCATTACAACTATCACAAGTTACTAAAACATCTGGTAAAAAGTGCATCTCTATTTTTATTTGACCATCTCCATTACACTTTTCACATCTTCCACCCTTTACATTAAAGGAGAACCGTCCTATTTTATATCCACGAAGTTCTGCCTCTTTTGTTTTGGCAAATAGTTTTCGTATCTCGTCCATTACACCTGTATATGTGGCAGGATTACTTCTTGGTGTTCGTCCTATTGGGCTTTGGTCTAGTGATATAACTTTATCTAAATGCTCTAATCCATTTATCTCCACTCCATCAATCTTATTTACCTTTTTAGCGTGGTTTAGTATCTCTTTTGCTGTAGGAAGAAGAGTTTGAAGTATAAGTGAACTCTTACCACTTCCACTAACACCTGTAATACATACAAAATTTTTAAGAGGGATTTTAGCTGATAGATTTTTAATATTATTTAAATTTATACTATTTATCTCTATCCATTTATCTTTAATTCTGCTGTAGCTATAAGATATATCTCTATCTCCAAATAGATATTTAGCAGTTAAAGTTTTAGCTCTTTTCATTTTGGCTACAGTTCCAGAAAAGACAACCTCTCCACCATATTTTCCAGCTCCCTCTCCTATATCTATTATAAAATCAGCAGATAAAATAGTCTCTCTATCATGTTCTACTACAATAACAGAGTTACCTTTTTCTTGAAGAGAACGGAGTGTACGGATAAGTTTTTTTGTATCTCTCTCATGCAGTCCAATACTAGGTTCATCTAATACATACATAACACCAGTTAAACCTGAACCAATTTGAGATGCTATACGAATTCGTTGTGCTTCACCTCCCGATATGGTTCTAGCATCTCTACTTAGAGTAAGATAGGTAAGCCCCACATCATAAAGAAAAAATAGTCTCTCTTGTATCTCTTTAAGTACAGAGGAGGCGATTAATTTCTGTTGGGCTGTAAAGTGGGTAAAGCTATTTTTATCTATAAAGTATCTATAACACTCCTCAATAGGCATATCTATAATATCAGCAATATTTTTATCTTCTATCTTTACAGCTAAAGACCTAGGTCTTAATCTATGCCCATTACATCTATCACAAACTTTCTCTGTCATATACTCATTCATATCTTTCTCATCTGAAAACATATCATGAGCTACTTTTATAACTCCCATCCACTCCCGTTTTAGTTTATGTCTCTTCCATGTAAACTCAACTCTTTCACCTCCACCATACAAAATCGCTTTTTTTTGATACTCTGGAAGTAATTCATAAGGGGTATCTAATGGAATACCGTTCTGTTCACAAAAGGCATTTAAAAATTTTGTATAGTAACTTTTATTAAATCCATACATAATCTTAACAGCACCCTTTTGTATGCTAAGAGAGGAGTTTATAACCTTTTTTAAATCAATAACATATCTAATCCCTAATCCATCACAACTAGGACATGCACCTTTTGGAGAGTTAAATGAGAAACTTACAGGTTCAAGTGGCTCAAAACTTAGTTTACAATCAAAACATGCTAAATGTTCAGAATAGTGGATATATTCTCTATCTAAATTAAGCTCTTTATAGTTTATAACCTCTATCTCCACCTCTCCATAAGACTCTTTAAGAGCCTTTTCTACATCTTGGGCTATTCTATCACGACTCTCCTCTTTTACTACGACTCTATCAATTACTACTTTTATGGTATGTTTTTTAGTTTTAGATAACTCTATCTCCTCATCAAGTCGAACCATAACACCATCTATTATAGCTCTTACAAACCCCTTATGTCTTAGAGAGTCAATCATATCTGCAAAAGAGCCTTTTTTCTCTTTAACAAGTGGCGACATAATTACAAGTTTTGCTCCATTAGGAAGTCTTAAAACCTCTTCTATAATATCACTAGCACTCATAGAAGATATAGGTTTTCCACAATTATGACAGTGCTGTTTTCCAACTCTAGCAAAAAGAAGTCTTATATAGTCATATATCTCTGTAATTGTACCAACTGTAGAGCGAGGATTTTTAGATGTTGTCTTTTGGTCAATAGCAATAGCAGGAGTAAGCCCTTCTATCTTATCTACATTTGGTTTTCCAACTCTTCCTAAAAATTGTCTAGCATAAGATGATAAAGACTCTATATATCTTCTCTGTCCCTCTGCATATAGAGTTGAAAAAGCTAGAGTTGATTTTCCACTACCACTAATTCCTGTAATTACTACTAATCTGTTTTTAGGAATTGATATATCTATATTTTTTAGATTATTCTCTTTTGCCCCAAAAACTTCTATTTTACCTTTACTCATATATTATCCTAAAAACATTTTTTTAGCTAAAATAAGAAGAGCTGTAGAGTACATAATAAGTAGATATAGTTTATGTTTTGATGAAGTTACATGCTCTTTTAACCATATACCAAAATATACACCAATAAGTGAAGCAAAAGCTACAATTAAACCTTTTTGTAAATCAATATCTCCTATACTTAAATGGCTAATAAGTCCAGCAACAGATGAGAAAGCTACAAAAAAGAGTCCAGCACTTACGGCTTTTTTAATAGGATAGTGAAGAAAACCTGCTAAAATTGGTGTAAGAAGTATAGACCCACCAACCCCTAAACTAATAGCAAAAATACCAATAATAGAACCAACAATAAAAAGAACCATAGGATTTAAAGTTTTAACAGTTCCATCATCTTTTATTTTAGATGAAAATAGTCTATATAGAGCAAATATTAAAAGAGCAAAAAAGAGATATTCTAATATTTTATCAGAAATCTGCATAGATATATACGCTCCAAGAGAACCACCAAAAAAGCCACCAACTCCAACCCAAATACCTTCACCTAAAACAAGTGAACCTTTTTTGTAATTTAGATAAGAGCCATAAAATGAGCTAAATACCATCTGTACTATAGATATTCCAATAGCTGTTTTTATATCAATACCAATTGATATAAGTATTGGTACAAGTATCATTCCCCCACCAATACCAAAAAAGCCCGAAAGCGTACCAACAAGAGTTCCTGTTAAAACTAATATAATTTCCATAAATAACCTCTCCTATAAGTAAGTTTAAAAACGCGATTATATCATTAATTAGTAGTAATCACTATTGTCTTTATATAAGATAAAAATTATCTTATATAAAAAGATTAATAAGAGTGTATTTTTATTACATTTTGTTTAAAAAGAGTAATTAAAGTCCATTTTATATCTGTTTTATATCAGTTATTTGCTAAAATTAAACATTAGGATTAAGAATTTAAAGAAAAAGGAACTACATTGACAAATACAGTAGAAATAATACAAAACGAACTACCAAGCTACCAAGGTCTTACAAAAGGGGAAAAAAATTATGGTCTTTCTCATCTTAATGAATGGGTACCTGAAAATGGGCGTTTAGAGGTACTTATAGAAAAATTTGCAGAGCAATCTTTAGATATTAAACCTTTTTTAGACCAAGTTGGGCTTTTAAAATAGTAAATCTATATTTTTAAGTCATTTTTAACAAAATAGAATTATTTATAATGTATTTTGTTAAGCTAACTACTTTTATAAGTAGTTTTAATTAATCTATATTAACTTTTATTTTGAAATTTTTTAACTCCACAATAATCACACTTTTACTACACGACGAACACACTTTTATACTATATAATTCCCTTGTCACCCCTATAAAGGAGTATCATATTGAAAAAGAACTTAATATTTTTTATACTAATATCACTATCTAATGCTTATGACATAAAACCATACACTATAATAAAAAGCATAAATGATACTCTGACTTTAAAGAGACTTATCTATCAAGATAAAAATATAACAACTATTAAACCTATTGATATGAGCATAGGGGACGCGACAAAAGGTAAAAATATTTTTGAAAAATATATTAAATTTTATTGTGGATTAACCAATGATAAGTTTACTATTATTCATACACAAGATGAGTGGGAAGATATAGTAGAAGCTGGTAAATTCAAAGAAGAAATATTAAAACTATGTCCTAAATTAAAAAAAATCTACAACGATAAATGGTCTCCACACCTATACCAATTTGCGTATGAGTATGCTAGTGATAGTGGGAATGTGCCTTATTATTAAGTAAACACATTCCCAACTCTAAGCAAAAAGAGATAAAATCATACACAAAAAAGGTATTAAAATATATGGGAAAAGAGTTTGATTTAAAAAATCCTCTTATAGAAATAAAACATCTCCAAAAAGTTTTTGGTACTAAAGAGGTGTTAAAAGATGTAAATCTTATCTTTCCAAAGGGTTCTACTACTGTAGTATTAGGACTTTCTGGAAGTGGAAAATCAACTATTATAAAACATATAGTTGGACTTATGAAGCCTACTAAAGGGGACATTGTAGTAAACGGAATAAATGTATCTACTTGTAGTGAAGAGGAGTTAAGAGAGGTTCGTAAAGAGATAGGATTTCTTTTTCAAGATGGGGCTATGTTTGATAGTATGAATATCTTTGATAATGTAGCTTTTCCATTAAGAGAACATTTTAAACTATCTGAAAAAGAGATAGAGCAAAGAGTTTTAAAAATGTTAACTATGACAGGACTTGATGCAAAAAGGGTAGCAAAACTTTTTCCAAATGAATTAAGTGGTGGTATGAGAAAAAGAGCAGGTTTAGCAAGAGCTATTATTATGCAACCTAAAATTATTTTATATGATGAACCAACAAGTGGACTTGACCCAATTACAAGTAATCTTATTACTCAACTTATTATAAAACTTCAAAGAGAGTTAGGTGTTACTTCTGTTTTGATTACACACGATATGAAAGAGAGTTTTAAGTCGGCTGACTATTTAGCATTTCTATTTGAAGGAGAGATAATTGAGTGGGCAGATAATGAGAGCTTTAAAAATAGTCAAAACCCTTTTGTTCAACAGTTTCTAAGTGGAGATGAAGAAGGACCTATTAAATTTAGTGATTAAAAAAGGATACATAAAAAATGAGTAGTAATTTAGAAGAAAAAATTTTAAAAAAAACACAAAATTTTAGAACAGATAGATTGGTAATGTCATTTGGAGAAATAATGAATATGTATAAAGAAAATGAAATTATTATTAATCCAGATTTTCAAAGAGCATTTCGATGGAATGAAGAAAAACAGACAGATTTAATAGAGTCTATTCTTTTGGGTATCCCTATACCTCCAATTTTTGTTGCAGAAAATCAATTTGGAGTATGGGAGTTGGTTGATGGGTTACAAAGAGTCTCTACTGTATTATCTTTTTTTGGACTATTAAAAACTTTACCTCATAAAAATAATTTAATATTACAAAAAGGTAAAATTCTTGAAGAAGATTTAAAAAGTTTAACGATAAATAATATACCATTAAGATTAAAACTTCTTTTAAAAAGGTCTCCTTTAGGTATAGAGATATTAAATAGAAATAGTAATGAGGATATGAAATATGAGCTTTTTAAAAGATTAAATACTACTTCAGAACCCTTAAGTGACCAAGAGATGAGAAATGCTATTTTTTCAGGTGAATTTAATAAATTTATACATGAATTAGCTTCTGAAAAGATATTTATTAATTTAATGAAACCTACAAAAAAGCAACAAGAGGAGATGTATTTAGAGGAGTTAGTTTTAAGATATTTTGCATTTAAAAATTCTTTAGAGATGCCTAATGGTGTTAAAAGTCACCTAGATAATTATATGAAAAAAATAAATAAAGAAAATAGTTTTAATTATCAAGACTCAAGAATTGAATTTTTAAGAATTATTGAGTTTATTAATAAAAATTTTGGAAGAGATATTTTTAAAGCAAAAAATGGACATATTACAAAAAATCTATATGACTCTTTAACTTATGTTTTAAGAGAAAAATTTTCTAAATATAAAAACAATTCTGAACTTTTTAATGAAAAAACTAAAATATTAAAAGAGGATATTGAATATAAAAAAATTACAGATAAAAAAAGAGAAAGTAGAACAAAAGATAGAATATTAAGAGCATTAGAGATATTTTAAATGAGTGATAGTGAATTTATTGAAAGTTTAATTGAAGAGCATATCTCATGGAGAATTTCTGAACTTGCATTAATAAAAAAAATATTTATTAAATTAGATACAAAAAATGAGAAAAAATTTTTTCTACAAACTACAATACCAATAATCTATGCTATTTGGGAAGGATTTGTAAAAAATAGTTTTAAATCTCTATTAATTTTTTTAAATGATAAAAATATTTCTGTTTCAAATATAAATAAAGGATTATTAGTTTTATCTTTAGATGATAAAATAAAAAGTTTAATAGATAGTAAGGATTTCAATAAAAAAATTAAACATTCTCAAAAATTAGTTGAACATTTACAAAGTGAAATTAATTTTAATAAAATTAAAATTGATACAAAATCAAATTTAAACAAAATAGTTCTACTTGAATTATATACTAAAATAGGATTAGACAAGAATATTTTAAATCAAGAAGATTTAGATATATTAGAAAAACTTATAAGAGACAGAAATATTATCTCTCATGGAGATAAAAATGGTATAGTTATTCAAAATATAGATGAGGTAGAAAAATATATCTCTTTAATACAGACTCTTATGAATAGTATAATTATATCTATTGACAATTTTTTAAAAAAGAAGGATTATCTTTTATGAAAAATAAAAAATTAACCCACCCATTTAACCCAATAATATTTAATGATAGTAAGATTTTAATCTTAGGCTCTTTTCCAAGTATTAACTCTTTTAATAACTCTTTCTACTATGGACATAAAAGAAATCAGTTTTGGAAGATACTCTTAACTATTACAAACTATCCTATAAATAATATAGACCAAAAGATTTGGTTACTTAAACGCTCTAAAATAGCACTATGGGATATGGTGAAAGAGTGCAGTAGAGAAAATTCACTTGATAACTCTTTAGAGGATATTGAGGTAAACAGTATTGCCTCTTTATTAGAAAACTATCCCACTATAGAAAAAATAGCTTTTACAGGAAGATTAGCCCAACGGCTATATAAGATACATTTTGATTATTTAGATATAGAGACTCTATATTTGCCCTCTCCTTCAAGTGCTTATGCTAAAATGTCACTTGATAAAAAAATAGAGATATATCGTAATAGATTAGAGGTAAATTAATGGCAGTTTGGGCAATAGGTGATATTCAGGGGTGTTATGACTCCTTAGAAAAACTTCTTAAAAAGATAAAATTTAATCCAAAAAAAGATACACTTTGGTTAGCAGGTGATTTAGTTAATCGTGGAGATAAATCTTTAGAGGTTTTAAATTATCTATATTCTATAAAAGACTCTATAAGAGTTGTACTTGGTAATCATGATATATCTCTAATTGCTATATATTACGGTATTAAAAAACCAAACCCTACAATTCAACCAATTTTAGATGCTCCAAACTCAAAAGAGTTAATAGATTGGTTAAGATTTCAACCATTTTTAGTTTGGGATTTTGATTTAAACTATATTATGGCTCATGCTGGTATATCTCCACAGTTTGATTTTGGTATGGCTGTAAAGTATGCCTCTGAAATAGAAAAAAAACTACAATCTAAAAATCCAAAACCTTGGTTAAAAGATATGTTTAAAGCTACTTCTACTCTATTTGATGTTAATGCTACATCTTTAGATAGAGAGAAATATATATTAAGTTCATTTACAAGAATGAGATTTTGTGAAGATAATGGAAAATTAGATTTTTATCAAAAAGGGAAGCCATCTTTATCTAAAATTGAGTATAAAGGATTAAAGCCTTGGTTTTCATGTCCTAGTAGAGTACCAATATCTTTAAAAATAGTGTTTGGACACTGGTCAACTTTAGGCTATTGGTATGATGGCAATGTTTTATGTCTTGATACTGGCTGTTTATGGGGTAGAGAGTTAACTGCTTGTAGATTAGATAGGAAAGAGCCTTTTATTGTACAAGTTAAATGTTCTAAAAAATAAAAATTATAGCAATATATTAAGTTTTATATAAGTATAGTGGCAAGAAAAGTTTTTTATTAAAAATAAAGGATAACAATGCCATTAGTAACAATACCTAAAACTATAGAAGGTATGAATAAATCAGAAAAATATATTTTGAATAAACTTAAACAACTCTATATGGTAGAATCACCTATATCATATTTATATTTAGAACCGAAAATTAAAAATTTAACGCCAGATTTTATATTAATAGACCCTATTCGAGGTGTTATGATTATTGAAGTGAAAGCTTGGAGTATAGATTTTTTTGATACAATAAATCAAAAAAACATTATAGCTACCAATGGACAAACATTGGAAAATCCTGCTTATAAAGCACGAAGATATTTTAATACTCTCCATGGGATTTTTCGTTTTGCAGAAGAGTTAATAGATGATAAAAATTTATTAAAATTTAATCTACATTCTATTATAACTTTTACTGAACTTAAAAAAGATGAAGCTATAGAAAATAATTTTGAAACTTTTTTTGACCACTATCCAGCTAGAGTTTTATATAGAAATGAACTTACAAAATTAAAGCTAGATGGACTTTTTGACAATAATATAAAAGCTATTGATTCATCTATTATTGATACTATTCGTTCATCTATATTTCCTGAAATAAAAATTAAAAAAAGTAATGATACTACTATATCAGAGAATTTAATTGATGAAAAAATTTTAGCATTAGATATAGAACAAGAGAGATTTGCTAAAAGTTTACCTTTTGGTCATTATATGATTACAGGTATTCCTGGTAGTGGTAAAACTGTTGCACTTATTTCTAGAGCTATTTATTTGGCAAAACTTTTTCCAAATTGGAATATTTTAATATTGACATATAATAAATCATTAAAGTATCAAATAAGTTCGAAAATAGAGTCTATTAAAGAGGATTTAATAATACTTGATATTGATATTAATAATATTGAGGTATCTACTTTTCATCAAAAAGTAATGAGATTAAGTTCACTCTCTCCTCAAAATTATAGAGAAAATGCAGAAGAGTTTTGGAGAGATATTTTACCTAATGATGCTATAAAAAGTGCAAAAGCTACTTATGATGCTATTTTAATAGATGAATATCAAGATTTTTATAAAAATTGGTTTGAATTAGTATTAAAACTGATAAAAGAACATAAAAATGCAGATAAGAAAATGGTTAAAAATCTATTTTTAGCAGGTGATAGACTTCAAAGTATATATAATCCAAAGGAACTTAATTGGAAACAGGATATTGGATTAAATATGCAAGGTCGTTCAAAATTATTAAAAACTAGCTATAGAATTACAAAGGAACATATAGAGTTAGGATTATCTCTTTTACAAAATGATAAAAAATATGAAAAAGAGGTAAAAATTTTTTATGAAGAGGGAAAAGATATTCTTTTAAGAAATTTAAAAAGTAACTCCATTGAGATTTTAGAAGGAAATAATTATGATATTATTCAAAAATTTCAAGAGCTTTTAAAAAATTACTCTTATAGTGAAATTCTATTACTTGCTCCAACTTGGAATAGAATTAATAATATTAAAAGAGCATTACCAAAAGAGATGCAACATAATATTATATCATCAAAAGAGATTTCAGAAGATAAAGCAATTTTTACAACATATCACTCTGCTAAAGGTATTGAAGGTAAAGTAGCTATAGTTATAGATGTAGATAATATAGAGGATAGAAAACTTTTGTATGTAGCTTCAACTAGAGCATCTTCTAAACTTATATTGCATGGAATGAGATTAAAGGATAGTTCAATTGGGAAAGAGATATTTAATATACTAAAATAGTAACTATTTTAGTTAAATATTATGATATAATTTTTTAAAAGTAAAAAAGATTAGAAAAAAATGGATATAGAATATTATAAAAATATAAGAAGAAAATTACACACTATTCCAGAACTTGGGTATTGTGAGAGGAAAACAGCATCTTTTATTACTAAAGAGTTAGATAGATTAGATGTAGATTATAAAAAAGATATAGTAAAAACTGGAATAGTAGCTTGGATTAAAAAGGGTTCTATTAGAACTTATCATAAAGATACTCAAAAGATAATTGAAGATAGAATAGAAAAGATTACAAAATCAATATCTGAAAGTTTTGATATGAGTGCTACATTTACTCATCATAAATTATATCCTGCTGTTATAAATAGATATATAACCTCATCTTTAAAATCAGCTATAGAGACAGCAGGAGAGGAGAATATAGTAACTGATTATGTATCAAGTTTTGCTTCTGAAGATTTCTCCTTTTTTTTAGAAGAGAAAGAGGATATATTTGTATGGCTTGGAACAAAACCACCAAATAAAAAAGGAACTCCTCTACACTCTCAAAATTATGATTTTAATGATGATATTATAGAAATAGGCATTAACTATTGGGTCAATTTAGTTAAGATAGAGTTAAATAATAAGGATATATAGTGACAAAATTACTTTTTGGTGTGCATCTTCACCAACCTGTTGATAATTTAGGTGTGGCAGTAGAAAATGCTGTTAAGTTATGTTATGCTCCATTTTTTGAGCTTATGAGTAAATATCCAAATTTTAAATTTGCTCTTCACTCTAGTGGCTGGATTTTGGAGCATATTAAAATTAAATATCCAACAGTTTTTGAAGATATAAAAAGGTGTAATATAGAGTTTTTTACAGGTGGATATTATGAGCCAATATTAAGTTCTATTGATGAAAAATCTCAAATTAATCAGATAATGAAACTAACTAAATTTATAGAAGAGAATTTTTCTCAAACCCCAAAAGGTTTGTGGCTTACTGAAAGAGTTTGGAGTGATACTATTATCTCTGCATTAAAGAGGTGTGGAGTGGAATATTTAATAGTCGATGATGAGCATATATATAAAGCGAATAAAAAAGATATAGAAGGGTTTTATACAACAGAAAATAGAGGAGAAAGAGTCTCTATTTTCCCTATTAATAAAGAGCTTAGATATAAAATTCCTTTTGCTAAAAGCAGTGACTCTATAGATGAGGTTAAAAAATACTCAACTGCTATTATATTTGATGATTTAGAAAAATTTGGACTTTGGCCAAAAACTTATGATTGGGTATATGGTCAAAATTGGTTAAATGAGTTTGTTCAAAAGGCTATAGAAGAGGTTGAGACTATACATTTTAAAGACTACTACAAAGAAAACAGCTCTTTAGGGCTTATATATCTGCCTGAAAGCTCTTATATAGAGATGAATGAGTGGGCTAATGGAAAATGGAAAAACTTTTTTATAAAATATAGTGAGTCAAATCGTATTCATAAAAGGGTTTTAGAGTTTAAAGCGTTACAAAATGAACCACTATTTAAAGCTCAAACTAATGATGTATTTTGGCATGGTGCTTTTGGTGGTATATATCTACCCAATTTAAGAGATAATGCCTATAGATATATTATTGAGTGTGAAGATTTTTTACCTAATGGTGTAACTATTGAAGATATAGAAATATTAGGCTATCCTCAACTAAAAGTTAAAACTAAAAAGCTTATTCTTAGATTTTCAGCTAAAGGTGGTGCTTTAATTGAGTTTGATAGTAGAGATAAGAGATTTAATTTTCAAAACACTCTAACAAAAAGAGAAGAGAGTTATCATAAAGATATGTTAAAAGAGACAAACTCTTTAAATAATGAGATAGAGACAATTCATAATATGCAATATAATCTATCTAATGAGCTTAAAAAAGAGTTGGTTTTTGATAGTTATGAGAGAGTATCATTTATAGATTTTATTAAAGATAAAGATAAAATTATAAAATATTTTTCTAGTGAAATTTTTACTATAGATAATATGGTATTTAGCACAGAAAATTTAGTAAAAGAGTACTCTATTTTAGAAAATGGATTTAGATTTAAAAATAGTCTTAGCTTTAAAGGCTCTTATACTTATTTAATGGAGATTAATTTACACTTTGCACATTATAATGATTTAAAATTAAATGGTAAGATTGTTAGAGATAAAGATGAATTAATAGATAAAAAATTTATTTTAGAAGATAAATATACCAATAAAAAAATTATAATAGAGTTTGAAAATAGTATAAAATTAAACTATAAGCTTATTAAAACAATATCTCAAAGTGAAAAGGGGTTTGATGCTATTATTCAAGGTATTAGTTTAGATTTTGAGATAGAGTTTATAGATAGATTGGAAGTTAAAGGGAAATTTTTGTGTCTTTAAGTCTTAAATATTTATCTCAATAGTAGCAAAAAACAATAATATTTAAGAGCTAAAGCTATAAATATACGCCTAATTTAATCTGTATATAATAAAAAAATTATATAATTTCACATATTCTAACAAAA
>Ga0256842_1000321_pt1 | contig 42006 bp, 34 predicted proteins | sample 4559240metaG_FD_185973 | JGI IMG/M metagenome (GOLD analysis project Ga0256842, IMG submission 185973) | Hydrothermal vent microbial communities from Guaymas Basin, Mexico - 4559-240 | ecosystem: Environmental > Aquatic > Marine > Hydrothermal vents | place: Mexico: Guaymas Basin | collected...
CCATATTTCCATTGTTTATCACGAATACCCCAAGCGCCATAAGCTTCAATATTGAACCAATCCGAAAGTTTATTATTTGACTGAAAACCAAGTCCGGCTCTTAAGCCTTCAAACTCATTATAATTTACAATTTTGTTTAATTGTAAATCGAAAATACCGATAGGAATACTTCCATTTGCTAATGTTCTTAAAGTCCATAATTTTCTGTCGAAATGTTCTGCTTTGCCTAAACTGTCAATAACATGATATGTCTTTAATTCTAGACTGTCAAGTTTAAGCGCTCTATTTTGTTGCCAGAAATTTTCATTTTGTTTTGATGCACTTTTGTCAATATCCAGGACCACATTACTAAATCTAGTATTTTTAACATCTTCATCTATCTTGATATCTTTAAGATAACTTTTTCCTATTCCCACAAGGGGTTCACCATTTAAGTCGATGCTGCGAAACTCTAAATTAGTATTCAGTTGAACGGGAAACCAGGCTCCATTTACAAGCTCATACTTTTGTTGGATTTTTATATTTAAAGAAGTGCTGGTATCAGCAGGTTGAGCAATAACATTTTGAATGGCATATTTGTTTGTATTAATATATAGTAACCCCTTCATTCCATCAAAATTTTTTCCTTTCAGAGGACGAAAAGAAATTATAAATATAGTATCATTTTTGTTTAATAAAGTATCTTCTATTAGAAAGAAGTATTTTTTTGTACTTCCATTGCTAATGGGATTTACATATTTTTTATCAAGAAGGCTAATATTGTTTTTATAAAAAGAGAATGATTGAAACTGATTGGCAAGCATAACAAATAGTGGGTCTTGAAGCCCTGACATTTTTGTTCCAATCACTTTCTCATAATGCTTATCAGGTTTTTTATAAGTGTGTTTGCTTATGCTTTCCATCACAAATAAATGTTGCGATTTAAGAAAATTCTCCAGCTTTTTATCTGATGAATCAGCGGTTGCATTATCTTTTTGTTTTTGCGAATTATTATTGGCTGCACTAATTGATATTATATTTTTACTTCCCATTACACTATCCGGTTGATAAGCAGCAGAAGATTTCGCTGTAAAAATCATTTTATGATAAGCATTATAGGAGAATGATTTTAGGTTTTCAGGGTTATTTTCTTTACGATGATTAGAACAGTTTTTTATTATTCTATGTGCTGGATTTTCTTTTGATATTATTGACACTGTACTAAGAGTATAGCTTTTTGGTGTCAATTGCACATTTAAGTAATTGGAAGAAATATTGTCGGTTGCAATTGTAGTTTTTTTATATCCTACGTAAATGAAACTTAAAGAATCAATACCCTTAATTTTATCTATTTCAAAACGTCCATCAATATCGCTGGAGACACCATATGATGAATTATCATAAATTATATTAACGAAAGCCAAAGGATTACCAGTTTTTGAGTCGGTGACAGAGCCTTTAATATTTTGGGAGAATGACATTGTATAGATTAATGTCATAAATAAGATAAAAACAATAGTTTTCATTCTAAAAATTTAATTTACTATTCGCTTTATGACGGTCTTTATCGCGAAAAGTTTTCTTCTGCATATTTTTATTAAAAGCCTCTGTTAAATCTACATTAGTCTGATTTGCTATAGCTATTAATACCCAAAGCACATCTGCTAACTCATCAGCAAGGTCTTTATCTTTATCTGATTCTTTAAAGCTTTGTTCTCCGTATTTGCGTGAGATTATTCTGGCAACTTCACCTACTTCTTCCGTAAGTATAGCCATATTAGTAAGCTCATTAAAGTATCTTACTCCATGGGTTTTAATCCAGTTATCGACTTTTTCTTGTGCTTCTTGAATTGTCATAACTAATGAGGATAGTAAATTTATATATATTTTAAGTATTCGAAGAATCCAAAATCATTAAGGGTCCTGAATATTAATATTACTCCAAAAATAACTAAAGCAATTCCTACAATTTTGTTTAAAATAATTTCTTTTCTTGGTTTCAGATATCCTTTAATTTTTCCACCCACAAAGCTTTTGAGTATATCTGTTAAAAAGATAGTGGTAAAAGTACCTGCAAAAAATATTATAGTGCTTTCCAGAATTTTCCCCGGAGGTGCATTTTTACCTACAAATCCAAGTGCTCCAAACCAAAAGAAAAACAAAAATGGATTTGCAATATTTAAGAAAAAGCCTCTTACAACATATCCAATAGGGTGTGGGTTTTTTGGTGGTTTGTTGGGGTTGTATTTCCTTCGTTTTAGAATTTCGGGTTTTTTAGCCCAAGAGACAGATCCGTAAATAATTAATATTATTCCTCCGATTAATCCTACATAAACTTTATTGTTGGGGTCGTCAAAAAGTTGTGCCCCAATTAGATAACTTATTATTACTAATAAAATATCGCTTGCTGAAACTCCCATCGCCATAAATATTCCATAGCGAAAGCCTTTTGTTATACCAGTTTGGATAATAGCAAAAAATGCAGGGCCTAAGGATACAGCTACTAATAAACCTAATAAAACTCCTTCAAAAAATAATGTTACCATATTCTACGTCATTATATGGCAAAGATATATATTTAGATTGCATAATAAATATAAAATAACTGATTGTTTTATTAACCTGGGGCTTCCCCTCATTGCATCTCGCCATTCATTGCTTATTTATATAGTTTGCTTTGCTTTTGTATGAATAATACGTGTTAATATGTTTAATCCTGATAGTATTGGAGGGAGTTTTTTAACAGATATCAACAAAGTGTTTTACAAAAGCCAAAGTGTTTTTATAGTCTTCGAGATATCCCATATGGGCAACATTATCAAGAATTAGCACTTCGGCATGTTTAGCAAGGGCTATTTGTGGTAACAGTTTATCCAAAGGAGTTCTAGGGTCTTGTTTGCCGATAATAAATAGAACAGGTAGATTTGTAGTTTTCAAAAGCTTCTCTTTATCTGTTCTGTGTCGCATTCCCTCTAAAGCTGCAATTACAGCTTCTTTTGAAATGGATTTAGAAGCTTCTTGTAATTTATTGATCTCTGTAGAAAGTTTCTTTTGATTTTCTTTTGTAAATAAATCTGGGATAAAAGAAGATATAAAATCTTTATGATTATCTTTTACAATTTGAATTGCTCTGCCTCTGTTTATTTTACCTTCTGGAGTATCTGCATAGGCATGCGAATGAAAAACTCCAAAACCGGATAATTTATCTTGATAATTTTCGGCAAATGCTAAGCTGACATATCCACCCATGCTATGGCCAATCATTACGCACTTTTGAATGTTTAATTTTTCAAGAACATCATTTACAATGTCAGCCATAAGTTCCATGCTATGGCTTTCGAATGAATGTAAATCGCTTTGACCATGTCCGGGTAAATCTATCAGCAGAACTTGGAAATCTTTAGCAAGTGCTGCTGAAAAATTCTCCCAAATATCCATATTCTCTAGAAAACCATGAAGTAAAACTACTGTCTTTCCTTGGCCGGCAAGGTGATAACAAACATCTTTGTCATTGTATTTAGTGAATTTTTTCATATTTAGTTTTCTAAGATATTATCAGGATAGCCAGCTTTTCACCTCTTCAGGACTTGGATTTTTAATGTCCAATTTTAACTTTTTACGTAAACCACAAAGTTGTCCGTGCAATTTGTTTGGATTTTGTTCTTTGAGGTTATCAATAGTATCAATACCAATTTTTCTAATAACAGAGACCCATTCTTTAGCAATACCTAATGCCATAAAATCAGCATCTGTACTAATAGTTTTCTTTTTTTCCGGACGCATCTGAGGGAATAATAATACTTCTTGAATACTATCCTTATTGGTCATAAACATCACAAGGCGGTCAATACCTATTCCTATTCCTGATGTAGGAGGCATACCATATTCTAAAGCACGAATAAAATCCTGATCGATAAACATAGCTTCGTCATCTCCTTTTTCGCTAAGTTTAAGTTGGTCTTCAAACCTAGCTTTTTGGTCGATAGGGTCGTTGAGCTCTGTATAAGCATTTGCTAATTCTTTTCCATTGACAAATAGTTCAAAACGCTCAGTTAGCTCTTCATTATTACGATGTTTCTTGCATAAAGGAGACATTTCAACAGGGTAATCTGTAATAAAAGTAGGTTGTATATAATTGTGTTCACATTTTTCCCCAAATATTTCATCAATTAATTTACCTTTTCCCATTGAAGGGTCAGTATCAATACCTAGTTTATTAGCAATTTCTCTTATTTCATCTTCACTTTTGCCATTTAAATCATATCCGGTATGAGTTTTAATAGCTTCCAGCATTGGGATTTTTGCAAAAGGAGCTTTAAAACTAACTTTGTTTTCGCCAAAAGTAACATCTGTTGTTCCATTTAAATCTAAAGCTACTTTCTCAAGCATTCTTTCGGTAAAATCCATCATCCAGTAATAATCTTTGTAGGCAACATAGAGCTCTAATACCGTAAACTCAGGATTATGGGTACGGTCCATACCTTCATTTCTGAAATCTTTAGCAAATTCATAAACACCTTCGTATCCACCAACTATTAGTCTTTTCAAGTAAAGTTCATTAGCTATTCTTAAATAAAGAGGAATATTTAGTGCATTATGATGTGTTATAAAAGGCCTTGCAGCAGCACCTCCCGGTATTGGTTGCAGAATAGGGGTTTCAACTTCTAAATAATTATGTCGATTGAAAAACTCACGCATAGAGTTTATCACCTTACTTCTTTTAATAAAAGTATCTCGCACCTCTGTATTAACAATTAAATCAACATAACGTTGGCGATATCTTTGTTCCGGATCGGTAAATGCATCATACGTTTTGCCATCCTTTTCTTTTACAATAGGAAGAGGACGTAAAGCTTTGCTAAGCAATTTATAGGAAGTAACATGAATAGAGGTTTCCCCCATTTTTGTAGTGAAAACATATCCTTCTACTCCAATAATATCACCGATATCAAGAAGTTTTTTAAACACAGTATTATACATGGTTTTGTCTTCACCGGAACAAATTTCATCGCGTTTAAAGTATAATTGGATTCTGCCTTTTTCGTCTTGTAACTCAGCAAAGGCTGCAGCTCCCATAATTCTTCTACTCATAATTCTTCCGGCAATACTAACCGACTGATAAAGGCTATTGTCTTTAGGGAAGTTTTCATGAATTTCTTTGGTAGAGACTGTTATTTTATAAGCCTCAGGTGGGTAAGGGTTTATGCCCAATTTATATAATTCGTTTAACGAATTTCTTCTTACGATTTCTTGTTCTGTTAGTTCCATTACGTTTCTGTTAAATTTGTGGCAAAGATATAAATTAAGATGTTTAACCTAATTTAATCTACAATTACTTTTTTGTTTTATAGTCTTCTATTTGAATTGTATTATTGCAAAAGAAGAATTCACTTTTAATATTATTAGAGCAAACAACAACGATTCTATTATTTTTATATTTTAATATCAAATCTTTATACCAATTAATTCCCTTTTCATCAAGGTTTGAAGATGGTTCATCCAGAAATAGGGTGTCAGACTTGCTTATAATGCTTAATCCCAGTTTTAATCTCTGCTTCATACCTGATGAAAAATTCCTTACTATTTTATCTTTGGCGTTTTCTAAATAGCAAATTTCAATAAACTTATTTTTATCAATTTCGTTATAGAAACTTTTAAAATTTAAATGAAAATCGATGACTTCAGAGAGTGTAAATTCTTCAGGAAGTTCCATATAAGGAGCCGATAATGAGATGTATTTGTATAAATCTTCATTTAAGATAGTATCGCCATTTTTAATATAACTCAATTTACCTTTTGTAGGAGTGAGAACGCTGGCAATTACTTTCAATAATGTTGATTTACCTGAGCCATTAGAGCCAAGGATTACATAACTTTTATTTTTCTCAAAAGTGTAGGATAAGTTTCTGAAAATCCATTCCTTAGCATAACGCTTAGCGGTATTTTCAAGAATAATTTTTTCCAATTTAATATTAATTTAACTATTTTTGGTATAACCCTTCATTACTCCTCTTCTAGAGTTAGTAATGAATGAAATGACTTCGTCTCTTTCGGGAGAAGCAGGCATTTCAGCTTCAATAATTTCTACTGCCTGAGAAACATTATTCTTTTGTTGGAATAATATTCTATAAATTGCTTGTATTTCGTTAATTTTTTCTGAAGTAAACCCTCTTCGTCTAAGTCCAATAGAATTGATACCAACATATGAAACCGGTTCACGAGCAGCTTTAACAAATGGAGGTATATCTTTTCTAACAAGAGAACCTCCGGAAATCATACTGTGTGCACCAATATTTACAAACTGATGAATAGCGACCATTCCACCGATTATAGCATAATCTTCAACTGTAATATGACCAGCTAAGGTAGCAACATTTGCCAAAATACAGTTGTTGCCAACAATACAATCGTGAGCTATATGCACATATGCCATTAATAAGTTATTATCACCAATTGTTGTTTCCATATTAGCTTTAGTACCTCTATTAATGGTTACAAATTCTCTGATTATATTGTTGTTACCAATACGAACAATACTATCTTCACCGTCGAATTTTAAATCTTGAGGCACTGCAGATATTACTGCACCGGGGAAAATCTTATTGTTTTTCCCTATTCTGGCTCCTTCCATTATAGTAACATTTGGTCCTATCCAAGTACCTTCACCAATTTCTACATTTTTATCTATAGTAACAAAAGGTTCAATTACAACTGTTGAAGCTATTTTAGCTTGGGGATGTACGTATGCAAGTGGTTGATTCATAATATATTATTTCTTTTTAACTATTTGGGCTAACATCTCAGCTTCCATTACAACTTTATTTCCTACCCAAGCTTTTCCGCCCATGTGGCAAAGACCTCTTCTAACAGGAGAAAGTAGTTTTAAGTCAAAAATAATTGTGTCTCCGGGAACAACTTTATTTCTTAATCGAACATTATCAATTTTTAAGAAATAAGTAATATAGTTTTCGGGGTCAGGAACTTGGCTAAGAACAAGGATGCCACCACTTTGTGCCATAGCTTCTATTTGAAGCACTGCAGGCATAACAGGTTCGTCAGGGAAATGACCCACGAAAAAGTCTTCATTCATGGTTACATTTTTAACTCCTATTACTCTATCTTCAGTTACTGTCATTATCTTATCTACTAATAGGAATGGGTTACGATGTGGTAACATTTTTTTGATATCTTCAATATTGTATTGAGGTTTGGAGTTTAAATCAATATTTGGAGGTCCATCATTACTCTTTTTTATTTTCTCACGGATGAGTTTAGCGAATTCCACATTTGTTTCGTGACCTGGTCTAACAGCTATAACTCTACCTTTAATAGGCATACCTACTAGTGCTAAATCTCCAATTACATCTAAAAGTTTGTGTCTTGCTGCTTCGTTATCAAATTTAAGTTCTAAATTATTTAATATTCCTTTTTGCATTACTTTAACAGTGGGTTTATTAAATAATTTAGCTAGTCTTACTAGTTCTTTATCAGAAACTTGTTTATTTACAAATACTATTGCATTACTTAAGTCTCCACCTTTAATAAGGTTGTTATCCAAAAGAAATTCTAATTCATGTAAGAATACAAAAGTTCTACAAGGAGCAATTTCTTTAGCAAAATCCGCATAATCATTCAATTCTGCATTTTGAGTTCCCAGAACAGTAGTGTTATAGTCTATCATGGTAGAAATTCTGCGGCTATTATCGGGAATAATAGTCATTTCAGTATTTCTAGCTTCGTGTTTATAATTAATTACCTCATCAAGTTCAAAATAAACTCTGTCTTCTTCAAGTTCTTTTAGTCCAACTTTCTGTAGAATATGTACATAGTAGAAAGAACTACCATCTAATATTGGAGCTTCTTCCTGATCCATTTCTACAATAACATTGTCTATCCCAAGGCCTACAAGAGCGGCTAATACATGCTCAATAGTTGTTATTCTTGCTCCTTTATATTCAAGAGTAGTCCCTCTTGAAGTATCTACAACATAATCTGCTATTGCTTGAAATTCTGGAGCTCCTTGAATATCAACTCTTCTAAATACATACCCTGTATTTGCGGCTGCAGGTAGAAATTTTAAGTTCACTTCTGATCCAGTATGCAATCCTATACCGGAAATGCTTACTGATTCAGTGATGGTTGTTTGTTTTTCACTCATTAATTTGATATTATTTAACGATAAAGTGGTAATAAATTATGCATAATAATTAATCGACAAAAATAGTAATAATTATATTGTAGATAAGTTTTTATGTTTATGGTGTTAAGGTGTTGATAATCTATTTGTTAATTAGCTTTATCTCTTTCTCGAGGTTTTTAATTCTAGATGCTAATTCAGGTAATTTTCTAAAATAAACATAAGAAAGCAAGAAAGGTTTATGTCCAAAAGAAGGAGCTCCCATCTCAACGCTATTAGGTTTAAGAATACTTGCCGCTACACCTGACATTGCTGCTAACTTAACACCATCGGCAATTTTTAAGTGACCGGCAATTCCTACTTGTCCACCGAACATACAGTTTTTACCAATTTTAGTGGAGCCTGAAACGCCACACATTGAAGCCATTACGGTATTTTCGCCAATTTCAACATTGTGTGCAATTTGTACGAGATTGTCGAGTTTTACACCTCTATGAATAATTGTTGAGCCCATAGTCGCCCTATCGACAGTTGTATTTGCACCTATATCGACCCTGTCTTCGAGCACTACATTCCCTATTTGAGGTACTTTTCTGAAATCATCATCTTGTTGAGGAGCAAAGCCAAAACCATCAGAACCAATAATGGCTCCTGCATGCAAAGTGCACTCTTTTCCAATAATGCATTCATGCATAATTTTAACACCGGGATGAATAAAAGTACTTTCGCCTACTTTAACACTATCACCGATATACGCTTGAGGATAAATGCGAACATTGTCACCAATTATAGTGTTAGCTCCGATGTAAACAAATTCTCCGATATAAACATTCTTTCCGATATTTGCTGTAGGGTCAATGTGTGCTAATTTAGAGATGCCGGTTTTTAAATTTTGACGTGTTTTCTCATAAGTGTGTAAAACTGTAGCAAAAGCAGCATAGGCATCATCAACTTTTATTAATGTGGCTTTTACTTCTTTCTCCGGTTCAAAATTTTTATTTACAATAACGATAGAAGCGTCAGTGTTATATAAAAAATGATTGTATTTAGGATTAGATAGGAATGATAATCCGCCTTGTTCTCCCTCTTCTATTTTATTTAGTTTATTGATAACAACCTTAGGATTCCCAATTATTTCGCCATTAAGAAATGAAGCAATTTGTTCTGCCGTAAATTCCATATTAAGATATCTGATATTTTAAGCCATAAAAGTAATAAGAATAATATTATGCAACGAATTAGACATATAAATATTGTTAAACTTTTATCTTTTGTTTAGTTTATATTAAATTCTTATCATATTTTGCTTGGAGATTGACAAGCATATCCTTAGTCATTTTATCTAAATCATATTTGTGTTGCCAGCCCCATTCTTCTCTGGCAGCACTGTCGTCAATACTTTTAGGCCAAGTGTCAGCAATTGCTTGTCTGTGATCTGGCTTATACTCAATTTCGAACTCAGGAATGTGTTTTTTAATTGATTGGGCTAGTTCTTCCACAGTAAAACTCATAGCAGCAAGATTATAATCACCATGATGTTTAAGGTTTTTCTTATCGGCTCGGAAAAGCTGAATTGTAGCACTCAAACAGTCAGGCATATACATCATCGGTAATACAGTGTCAGCTTTTACGAAGCTTGTATATTTTTTGTGTTTTATGGCGTCATAATAAATAGCTACAGCATAATCTGTAGTGCCTCCACCGGGTAATGCTTCATGACTGATAATTCCAGGATATCTTAAACCTCTTATATCCATTCCATATTTCTCTACATAATAATCTCCTAATAATTCACCTGCAACTTTAGTAATACCATACATTGTTTTTGGGCGTAAGATAGTTTCTTGAGGTGTATTTTCTTGAGGTGTTTCCGGACCAAAAACAGCAATTGAACTGGGAGTAAGAACTCTTTGTACATTCTCTTGGCGAGCAACTTCAAATACATTTATCAGCCCATTCATATTAACATCCCAGGCTAATAAAGGGTTTTTTTCGCCTACTGCAGAAAGTATAGCTGCAAGGTTAACAATGCCATCAATCTTATATTTCCTTACTATTTTCTGAAGTGCTTTTTTGTCTAAAATATCAAGGGTTTCATGGGGACCATTTACTGCAATAACTGATGGTATTTTATTAATGTCGGTACCGATAACATGTTCATTACCATATATTTTCTTTAATTCCATTGTGAGTTCAGTTCCAATCTGACCGGCACAACCAATTACTAAAATATTTTCCATGTGAATTATGATTTTAAGGTGTTTAATTTTAAATTTTCTAAATCAAAAGAATTACAAATGTATTATCAATTTTTAATATTTTAAATAAATAACAAATAAACTATACGCAATTTGGTATGAAATTTATCAATAGATTTATTCGCAATTTGGTTTGTGTATTCAACACTTATAATGAGTTTTTAATACATATTGGGTTTAACTAAATAAAAAGCCTCAACTATATCTTATAGCTGAGGCTTTGAATTATGAAATTATCTTATAATAAATTTCTTTTGAATACTCTGTCCTTTTTCATTCGTGAGTCTAATAAAATAGATTCCTTTAGCTACATTGTTGAATGTTATTTCAGATGTAATATTCCCGATATTTGTTGTAAAAGGAATATTTTGACCAAGAATATTTATAATTTCAATATCCTTAATTCTAACACCTTGGTGTTTTATGAATAAAATATTGTTTTGGAGTAAAGGATTTGGATAAATCTCTACTTTTTGTAATAAAATTGATTGTCCAATCCCATTTGGTAAAGCATCAATATAGTTTGTTTTGACTATGGAGTCTGTTGTGGTAGAATTTGATATTATCAATGTAACAGTATATTGTCCTGCAGTTGTATAAGTATGAGTGGGGTTTGGAATAGTATCAGTACTGCCATCACCAAATCTCCATAAATAGTTTGTTGGAGTACCATTTGACAGGTCAGAGAAATTAACATCTAAAGGAACAATTCCTGTAACTACATTAGAGCTGAAATCTGCGGCAATATTACTAGGAATTAATCCATTATTAGCGGTATTTGAACGACTGCTATTATAATTTGTATTTGCTTTATAATCATATGGTTTGCATATATATGGGCTTATAATTTCCACTTGGTAATAAAGGCCGCCAGCAGGAGGATTAAGGTCTGTCCATGAGTTGTTGCTTCCAGGAACTGTACCTACATTTATCCAGTTAAGAGAAGTGTCAGCTCTCCATATTTTATATGTCTGAACGGGAATGCCTTCGTAGTAGTTCCATAATAAATTCCATGTGCTACCTGCTCCTTGGTTTATCGATAGGTGCATTGTTTTATGGGCGCTACTCAACATGCTTTCATTACCACAAGAATCAACAATTGATATTTTGTAGGAATATGCTTGCATAGCAGGATTAGAGTTTGTATCTATAAAAATACCGGCAGAGTCGACAGGGATAAAGCCTATAGAATCATATACTCCGGTAACAGTAGATTCACCATAAATATTATAATGGTGAATAGCTCCTTGGATATGTTTTTCGAAAACTATTAAGTTGTGACCTAAGGAGTCATCAACGGTTACTAAACAAATAGAGTCTGGTGGTAAAGCAGAAACATATACAGTTGCTGAATCACTTGCTGTTAGTGAACCATCGGTTACAGTTACATAAAATGTTTGAGGGGTTGTTAAAGGACCAACTGTTGTTAGAGAATCAGCTGTAGAACTTAAATATGGAGAACTAGCCCATGAGTAAGTAAGGTTTCCAAATCCATTATATGAAGTATGCGCTATAAGATTGGTGTAGCCACTACAATATGCCGTGTCGTTGGCAACATTTACTGTTAAATAAGCTCCACCAGAAGATGTTTTGATAATTGTCCCTCCATCACCGACAGCATATACAGTATTTGAGTCTAAGCAAGAAACACCATTTAGGTTTGATATGTTGGGAGAGTTCTGAGAAACCCATGTATTACCACCATCCATTGTTTTTAGAATAGTACCATTGTCACCTACGATATAACCATAATTTGCATCATAGAAATCTATGGCGTTTAAGTCTTGTGTTGTTCCACTATTTGTTTGTAGCGTCCATGAATAACCGCTATCAATGGATTTGTAAATATTTCCTCCATTGCAAACTGCAAAACCAATTGTTGAATCGGCAAAGGTGATATCATTAACAGAACCTATACTGGCACTTGGAACAGAAAAATATGTTGCACCTGATGAAGTGTAGTTAAAAAATCCTTGCAGAGAATTTATATCACCACCAAATGCTCCTACTGAATTTGAGGTAAATTCTACTGCTTGAATTGTATATGAATTGCCACCACTAGTAATTGGGTCTGACCAGGTACTACCATCTGTTGTTTTTCTTATTACTCCACTACCACCAACAGTGTATCCTGTTGTAGAACCCGGAAAGTCAATGTCTTTTAAATCAGTTGTAGTTCCAGAAGTCTGAGCTATCCAGTTTATAATATTATTTGTATAATATATTTTGCCTCCATTACCAACTGCCCAAAGCCCATAACTACTTTTAGCTAAAGCATTTAGTTGCGAAGTTGAAACGGATAAAGCAGCCCAATTTAAACCAGTATCCATAGTGTAAAGAATATGTCCCATACTGGAATTGCCTCCAACACATATGGCCGAAGAATCGTTAGCTACGATAATATCATTTAAATTATTGGAATAGTTAGAATTGAGTATTTGCCAGCCGCTTTGAGATATAGCATTGATACTGAATAATATAAACGCTGTTAATAAGTAAATATTTTTCATAATAGTGATTATTATTTATAATAAAATAAGTTCGTGCTAAATTAATTAATATTTGGCAAAAAATAAAAAAATATTTTTAAAGCTATTAAATATTAAGTATATAATGGCTTTAGGATAAAAGTAAAGGTGTTATTAAAATACCACATTTAAGATATATTTTTTATTTAGAATATTCAAAACTATCGATAATGGCTTCAACATGAAGCATTAAATCACGTTTCTCTTTTTTGGGAGCTTTAATATAACCATCAATAGTTATAAGCCTGTTAGCCACTTTATCTAAAAATGTAAAACTAATGAATGGTCCGCCCATTGGGTAGCCTTCCACATCCCAAAGTGAACGTACTATTACGGTATAGCTATCTTTAAACTTTGTAACTTTGTAATATGGAGGGAAGAAAGATGATACTTTCATATATGATTCGTCTACGGGACCAGGAATATACTTCTTTGTGATAATATCTCTGTTTTCAAGAATACTTTTTAAAGAAAAGTTAGAAGTGTCGGTATATGGTTGCGTGTAAATTAGTATTCCTTCTTCAATATCTGTTGTTGGTCTTCTTAGCCAAGCAAAATCAGGCCCTGATTTAGCCATATAAAAGCCCTTAGGACAGACTAAATGGAAATTAAATTTTTTATCTAATTTTTTTGTTAATGATTTAACTTCTAAGCCTTTATATGCATTTTTTATTCTTGTTAGCTCATTTTGATGAAAGTTTTGTTTTATTCTTTTTTGAAATTTAACCAAAGTATTTAATAGTTTTTTGGCGCTATTTGCCCTGATGCTTACAAAACTTTGAGGTTTAGCATAAACATTTCTCCTAAGTTCTATTTTGGGTTTAGAGACTTCTCCTTTTTTGATATAAAGTATATTCCTTTGTTTTTGATAAACATTTCCAAAAGCTTTGTATGGAATATGAGTGATAATGTATTCCGGTTCTTCTCTTGCCGACCAAGGCGGAGTAGATTGAAAGATGGTTTTTATACTATCACCAATAGGAGAATCCCATAATCCGTTACTAATAACCACTAATATTTCTGAAGTTCTCCCTCCTGACGTATAAAGCAAATTTTTTGCAGATTTTGAAGTAGGACTATCATGGTTACATGAGGTAATAGTGATTAGGAAAATAAAGGATAAAATAAGCTTTATCTTTTTGTTTATTAATAAATTAGAACTCATATGATGTTGATTTAAATATTATTTAAAATTGATTTAAAAAACTGAATTATAACAATAATTATTCCGAAATTTCTCCAGCCCAAGGGAGAAGAAATTTTTTAATTACTTTTTTAGTTTCAACCTCTTCTCCTAAACAGAACATAAGTTTGGTAATTGCAGCAGCAGTAGTCATATCTTTAGCCCCAATAACTCCTATTTCTTTTAATTCTCTGGAGGTCTCATATTTCCCCATATCTACCTTACCACCAATACATTGTGATGTGTTTACAACCACAATACCTCTGTCTATTGCCTCTTTAATTGCATTAATAAACCATGGGTCTGTTGGAGCATTACCGGCTCCAAAACTTTCAATAACCAATGCTCTCAACTCTTTGCATCCAACTACTGACTTTACAAAGGATTCTTGCATACCCGGGAATATTTTCAATATTCCAACACTCTTATCTATTTTGGTTCTTAGTTTTAGTTTCTTAAAGTTTGGTTTATGAATGTTTTCTTTATAATATTTTATATAAACACCTGCAGAAGCCAAAGACGGATAATTTTCTGAAACAAATGCATTGAAGTTTTCCGCATTATATTTGAAAGTTCTATTTCCTCTATAAAGCTTATTTTCAAAATATAAACACACTTCTGGAACAATAGGAGTGTCATCTTCTTTAGCAGCAGCAATTTCAATAGCACTAATAAAATTTTCACGGCCATCAGTTCTAAGAACTCCTAATGGTAACTGGGAGCCTGTTAATACAACCGGTTTGTTGAGATTAGTGAGAATAAAACTTAATGCCGATGCAGTGAAAGACATTGTGTCAGAGCCATGAAGAACAACAAAACCATCATATGACTCGTAATTTGTTTGAATAGTTTCTGCTATTTGTATCCAGTGCTCAGGATTAATATCGGACGAGTCTATTAAAGGATCAAATGAAATAGCATCTATTTTATAGTGTAATTTCTTTAAATCAGGAATTTGTTCATAAACGTTATCAAAATCAAAAGGAACCAATGTTCCTTTTTCTGGATTCAGTACCATTCCTATGGTTCCTCCGGTATAAATAACTAAAATTGAAGTGTCGTTCATAATTTATATATTGAAAAGTTGTTTTGCATTTTCTGTAGTAATATTGGCTACTTCATTAAGGTTAATATTTTTTACCTGAGCAAGTTTCTCAGCCACTAGTTTTACATAAGAGCTTTCATTTCGTTTACCTCTATATGGTGTTGGTGTCAGATAGGGCGAATCTGTTTCTAAAATAATATTTTTTATATCAATGTTCTTAATTTGATTTGCTAATCCGGAATTTTTAAAAGTTAATACGCCTCCAATTCCTAATAAAAATCCCAAATTAATAATTTGATTTGCTATTTTTTCAGTACCGGTAAAGCAATGAAAAACTCCATGTAATTTCGGATTGTTAAACTCCTTAATTACTTCAATTATTTCATTGAATGAATCTCGTGAATGAATTACAACAGGTAGATTATAATCAATTGCCCATTGAAATTGTTCTAATAAAGCTGTTTTTTGTTCATCAGCATATGTTTTATCCCAGTATAAATCTATACCAATTTCACCAATTGCTATATATTTATTGCTATGAAGATGTTTTTTTATTGATGCTAAAGTGCTTTTATAATTTGCATCAATTGAAGTTGGATGTAACCCCATCATTGGGAAACAATTGTTAGGATATTGATTACAAAGCTGTTGCATTGGCTCGATGCTGTTTAGGTCGATGTTTGGCAAAAGAAATTTTTCTATTCCGTTATCTAAAGCTCTTTGCATTACAGCATTTCTATCTGTGTCAAATTCCTCCGTATAAAGGTGAGTATGTGTATCTATTAAAATCATTTGGCAAAATTAGGAATTTAAGTTGAGCTCATCTATCTTTGCATTAATTCTTTCAAAAATATTTTTTTGGAATTTTTCTTGATATTTTTTTAATATTAAGAAAATAATTTTAGAAGAATTATATCTTTTTAGTATGCATTAGGCAAAGTATTATAATTATAAATGAAGTTTTTAATATTACGTTTTAGTTCCATTGGTGATATTGTTTTGACAACTCCGGTTATTAGGTCTTTGGCTAATGATAAAGTTAGGAAAGAGGTGCATTTTCTGACTAAAAGTAATTTTAAAGACACTTTGCTTCACAATCCATATTTGAATAAGCTATACACTTTTGAAAAAGAAATTACAGAAGTAATTGATGAACTAAAAAAAGAAAACTACGATTATATTATTGATTTACATAATAATATAAGGACTAAGAGGTTAATTGCAAATTTAAGAAAGACTACTCGTACATTTAATAAGTTGAATTATGAAAAGTGGATACGGGTAAATTTAAAAAAGGATATTTTACCAAAGGTACATATTGTTGAAAGGTATATGAATACAATTTCTTTTTTGAATATAAAGTACGATGGTGAGGGATTAGACTATTTTATTGGAGAAGAAGATGAGAATGTATTCGAAAAAATTGGTTTTCAGAGAGAACTATCTTATTTTGTTTTTGTAGTAGGAGGAGCGCATAATACAAAGCAGATTCCTAATAAATTACTAATAGATATTGGAAAATTATCTCAAAAACGTATTGTGCTATTAGGAGGTAAGGGAGATATAGAAAATGCTGAAATTGTTGTGAATGCTATCGGAGGGGATATAACAAATTTGGTAGGAAAGTTAAGCCTAAATGAAACTGCAGCCATAATAAAATATTGTGATAAAGTATTGACTCCGGATACAGGATTGATGCATATTGCTGCTGCAATGAAGAAAGAAATTCTAAGTGTTTGGGGTAATACAATTCCTGAATTTGGAATGTGGGCATTACTGCCTGAAAATATGAAGAATAGAAATCATATATTTGAAGTAAAAGACCTTAGATGTCGCCCTTGTAGTAAAATAGGATATGATAAGTGTCCCAAAAGACATTTTAATTGTATGCTTCAACAAGATAAAAATGCTATTGTTGAGATACTTAATAATTAAATGTTTAATTATTAAGTATAGCATTGGCAATATCTAAATAGCTAATTTCCTGCATGCATTTACAGTGTTCTCCATTTTGACAATCAGTACAATTAGGTTTATCAGTAACGAATACTTCTGTGTTTTTTCCAATTGGTGACCATCGTCCCGGATGCATTGGCCTTATAGGAGGGAAAATACCAATAGCTTTTATTCCTGTTGCAGCAGCTATATGTAGAGGTCCTGTGCTTGCTGCCACTAATGAATCTACAGAAGAAATAAAACTAATTAACTCCTTTAATGTCATCTTTCCACTAAGGTCAATTAAGTCATTATTTGCAAATAATAACTCCTTTCTAAATAACAAGCCTTCTTCCTCGGTGCCGGTCAAGAAGACTCTGCAATTATTCTTTATTAAATGTGAAATTAAAAGTTTAAAATTTTCCAATCCCCATTCTCTAGCGCTACCTTTTGATTTAGTATGAAGGATAATATTTTTTTTATCTTTTAATAATAAGCTTTTCCACTTTTCTGATAAAGGATGGATATTATCAAATCCATAATATCGATTTAGTTTATTGAAGTTCTCTTCAAATTTAATATCTAAAGGATTTAGCAGCTTTATATTAAGTTCTGCTTCATGTAAATCGGAATTTTTACGAGAAAAAGATTCTAACTTATTGCAATACAGATAATGATAAGTGCGGTGAGAAGTTCCTATTCGGGTTTTGATATTTGCTTTTTTTGCAATTTTTGCAATTTTTTTATTTGGGAAAACATGAATAATAATATCAATATTTTCTTTTTTAAACATATTAATTTGTTTGTCAATTGAAATATTTTCTATTTCAGACCAATTAATAAACTTATCAATATGCTTAGATGATAAAATTACATCTTTAGTGTAAGATTTTCCAAGAAATATAATTTTACTATCAGGATATTTTTCCTTAATAATACCGGCCATAGGTAAGCTAAGTATAACATCTCCGATACTATCTGTTCTGCTTAAAAGGATATTCATTATTTGGTTTTATTTTTTTGAAGTTCTACTATTTTAATATATTTAGAGAATGTAGCCCAAGCGGACAGACTACAGATAATAAAACCATAATATCCATCAAGAAAACCGAGCTTAAAGAAATAATCTCTTATAAATTTCCAGATTGCCTTAATAGAAGCAATAAACCAGTTTGATTTTTTGTTTTTCTTGAATGCTTCATTGGCGCCAATAGTAGTAAAAGAGTTTATCTGTGCAAGATGTTGCTCTATACTATAATAAGAATAATGTAAAAGGTCTCCTTTAATATATTTTATTGTTGCATTCTTCTGCATTTCAATTTTATCGTGTGGATTGATTCCTGTCCATTTTCCCATATCCTTTTTGAAAAGCCTCAGTTTTTGGTCCGGATACCAACCGGAATGGCGAATCCACTTTCCCAGGTAATTTGTTAATCTATTAAAATAATAAGCATCAGCCTCAGGCTCATTCATAACGTTATTAATTTCTTCAATTAAGATATTATCAGGTGCTTCATCGGCATCTAAGGCTAGAACCCAATTATTGGAAGCTAAATCCAAAGCTCTGTTTTTTTGTTGTATATGACCATCAAAAGCATGTTGGTAAAACTTCACTCCGTTTTGTTGGCAAATTTGTTTGGTAGCATCAGTAGAAAAAGAATCAAGAACAATTATTTCATCGGCAATATCTGCAATAGATTTTATGCAACGAAGAATGTTTTTTTCTTCATTAAGAGTAATAATCACGACAGATATTTTATTCATAATCTTTATTTTTTCCAGAATCCCGGTGATAAAATTACAAGAACAGTAAATAGTTCTAAGCGGCCCAGCATCATAAGAAACGATAATATCCACTTACCAATATCAGGAATTTGCGAAAAATTATCTACAGGACCTACATTTCCAATTCCGGGACCAATATTACCCAATGAAGATATAGTAGCTCCAATAGCAGTTTTAAAATCCAAACCTATTAGTGACATTAAAAACGAGCCAAGGCCAAATATTATTACATAGAATAGTGCAAAGGCCATAACACTAAAGAGTATTTCATCTTTTACTGTACGTCCATTATATTTGGTTGTAATAAAAGCTCTTGGATGAACAAGTCTTTTTAGTTGTACTACTGCCGTTTTAAGTAATAACCAATGCCTCATCATCTTAATTCCACCACCTGTTGACCCGGCACTACCACCACTAAACATTAGAAGAAATAAAATAAACCACGCAAAATTAGGCCATAATAAATAATTATCACTAACAAATCCGGTTGTGGTAACTATTGATACTACTTGAAATAATGAAGCTCTAAATGTATGTTCTATATTATCAAAGTTTTTCAATGAAATAGAAGCTGTTATGATTATTGTAGAAAATAATATTATAAAAGAATAAAATCTAAACTCTTCATTTTTAAATACTTTTTTCCATTTGGCATGAAATAAAAAGTAATGCAAAGAGAAGTTAACACCTGCTAAAAACATAAAGATAATAAGAACATATTGGATGTAAGGTCCAAAGGCTGCTGCACTAGCATTTTTGGTAGAAAAACCACCTGTTGCCATAGTGCCAAAAGAATGGCAAAGTGCATCAAAAAGGCTCATGTTTCCTAGCATTAGTAGTCCTGTTTGGACAAATGTCAGGATGACATAAATAAACCATAATCTTTTGGCTGTTCCGGTAATTGTAGGATGAAGCTTATCGGTAGTGGGACCCGGAACTTCAGAAGCAAAAAGCTGTGTTCCTCCAACTCCAAGTAAAGGCATTATGGCTAGGGTGAGTACTATTATTCCCATACCTCCAATCCAATGTGTCATACTTCGCCAGAATAAAACACCTTTTGAAACGGCTTCAATATCATTTAGCACAGAAGATCCTGTTGTGGTAAATCCCGACATTGTTTCGAAAAAAGCATCGGTAAAGGAAGTCATTGTGCCACTTAGCATATATGGTAATGTGCCAAATATAGATATTACTATCCATGCTAAACTTACTATTATATACGCTTCTCTTCTTCCAACTCTTTTTTTATTTTTTTTCCATACAGCAGTATAAAATATTGCTCCAACTCCAAAAGTGATGCCTGACGAAATTAATATTGCACTAATATCATTTGAGTTGTAATAAAAAGAAAAAGGTAATGAGAAAAGCATAAAAACACCTTCAACCATTATTAAAGCACTTAAGGCTCTTATAATTTCACGAAAATTTATTTCTTTATTACCTAACATAATGCACTAATTAAATAGCTTACTTACACTCTTAATACAAGTAGGAAGGCTGAAAACAACAACTTTATCACCTTCTTGAATATGTGTATTGCCATCAGCTATAATTGCAACCTGATCTCTTAAAACACCTCCTATAATGGCGTTTTCAGGGATTTTTAATTTGCTAATTTTATTTTTGGTAATATAGGAATTTTTACGCGCTACAAGTTCCACTACATCAGCATCAACACTACTTAGTACTTTAATGGCTTCGACTTTAGCATTTAGTGTGAAATTTTCTATATAACTTGCTGCAATAAGTTTTTTGTTTATAATTGTATCTATACCAATGTTTTGTGCAATATCAATAAAATCAATATTGTCAATTAAGGCTATTGTTCTATTTACACCATATCTCTTTGCTAATAGGCTCGTAAGTATATTAGTTTCAGAATCTCTTGTTACTGAAATAAATGCATCCATTGATGAAATATTTTCGTCTTCAAGAAGAGTTAAATCTCTTGAATCACCATTTATTATCAAAGTATCGCTAAGAACATCACTAAGTTCATAACACCTTTCTTTATTAATCTCAAGGAGTTTAACGTTAAGTTCTTTTTCAAGGTTAAGGGCAACATTTCGTCCTATTCTACCGCCTCCAACAATAATAATATTTTTTAATACCTCTTTTTGACGCCCACCCATTTTCATAATTTGGTCTATTCCTTCAGGCTTAGTAATAATATATGCAATATCTCCTAGTAAGAAACGTGTTTCTCCTTTAGGGATAAAGGTTTTACCTTTTCTATGCACAGCAACAGCTCTAAAAGCCAGAGTGCCATTTTCATCAGCAATTTCTCTAAGAGATTTATTTATTATTAGAGCTCTCTGATCTAATTTAATACTAAATAATGAAAGTCTACCTTCTGAAAAATCAAATACTTCGTCTGCAGCAGTTTGTTTTATTAACTTGATAATCTCTTTTGCAGCAATAGCTTCGGGGCTTACTAGGTTGTCAATTCCAAGTTCTCGAAATATTTTTTTATTTTCTTTTTTTAAGTTTTCAATATTCGAAACCCTGGCAATGCAATGCTTAGCGCCTAATTTTTTAGCAAGAATACATGCTACAATATTTGCATCTTCTATATGCATTATAGAAACAAAAAGGTCAGCTTTATCTATCCTTGCATTTTTTAAATCGGGAATATTAGTAGCATCACCCATGATTGCTAATATATCAGCATGGTTGTCAATATCTTCAAGAACCTCTTCATTGTTGTTTATAAAAGTTATATTATGATCTTCTCCAGATAGTAATGAGGCTAAATGTAAACCCATTTCACCATCACCGGCAATGATAATATTCATAGTTTATGAATTTAAGTGATAATATATAAATTTTAGAATTTTCTAAAACCTATTAACTCTCTAACCTCTTTAATTGTTTTTGATGCGCTTTCGCGAGCTTTTTCAGAACCTATTTTTACTACTTTTCTCAGATATTCATCATTTGCATTTATTTCTGCAATTCTCTCACGTATAGGAGTTGTAAAAATATTAATATCCTCTGCAAGTTGTTTTTTGAAATCTCCATATCTTATTTGACAATTATTATACAAATCATCAAAATGCTTTAGTGTATCTTCAGAGGAAACTATTTTCATAAGATTAAATAGGTTTTGAATAGCTTCAGGTTTTTCTTGATTCATTTCTGTTGGCCCTGAATCTGTAACTGCTCTCATTACTTTCTTACGAAGAGATTTTTCATCTTCTCGAAGATAAATTGCATTGGCAGCACCTTCTGATTTACCCATTTTCCCGCTACCATCAAGACCAGGGACTTTTACTAATTCTTCACCAAAGTTAAAAGCCGAAGGGATAGGGAAGAACTCGTTGTGATACATATTATTAAAACGGCGTGCAAATGTACGCATCATTTCCAGGTTTTGTTCTTGATCTTTACCTACAGGTACTTTTGTGGCTTTGTGAATAATTACATCTGCAGCCATTAGAGTAGGGTAGGTTAATAGTCCTGCATTTACATTATTAGGTTGTTTACGCACCTTATCTTTGAATGATGTCACACGCTGTAATTCTCCAACATATGCATTCATGTTCAGAAGTAAATAAAGCTCAGTTATCTCTGGTACATCACTTTGAATATATAATGTAGATTTTTCAGGGTCTAATCCTGCAGCTAAATACTCTACTAATACATCACGTACGTTACCATGTAAGTCATCGGGAGTAGGATGAGTAGTTAAAGAATGATAGTCTGCAATAAAAAAATAACACTGGTGCGACTCTTGCATTTTTACAAAGTTCTTTACAGCACCAAAATAATTCCCAAGGTGTAGATTTCCTGTGGGTCTGATTCCACTTACAACAATTTCCATATTGCAAAAATAAAAAACTATTTTACACTATTTTGTTTTTTATATGTATAAAGTAAATTATTTATTAACTTTAGCTCGATATAAGCTTTGCCCACCTGTTTTATTTTTCTTGATATCTATAAGAATGGAGGACTGGGGGAGTTAATGTTTTATAAATTATTTATATATGGTTGTACAACCTATACTTTTAATTTTTCTCCTTCTGATTTAGCTATAATGACAGCACCACAAGTGTCACTCCATACATTAACAGAAGTTCTAAACATATCAAGGATTCTATCCACTGCTAAAATAAGGCCTACACCTTCAAGTGGTAAACCGACAGCAGTAAGTACAACAGTAAGCATGACCATTCCGGCCATAGGTATTGCTGCGGCTCCGATAGATGCTAATAATGCTGTAACTACCATTATTATTTGTTGAACAATAGTCATATCATGGCCATAAACCTGAGCAATAAACATAGCTGCAACCAATTCGTAAAGCGCCGTTCCGTCCATGTTTATTGTGGCCCCTAAGGGCAAAGTGAAACTTGATATTTTGTTTGATACACCGTCATTTTTTTCTACTGCATTCATTGTTAAAGGAAGCGTTGCTCCTGAAGAACTAGTGGAGAAAGCTGTTAGAAGAGGTGTTGTAACCGATTTAAAATGTTTAATAGGATTTGCTTTCCCTAATATTCTGGTTAGGATAGGAAGTGTGATAAAAGCATGAACTGTCAAAGCAATTAAAACGGTACCCATGTATAAGCCCATACTTGAAACTAATCCTAATAAATCATCTTGATCGGCAATTTGTTTAGCTACAATTCCGAATATGCCTAATGGTGTAAAACGGATTACCCACATAGTAATTTTCATCATCAAATCAAAAAAAGCATTAAAGAAATCGGTGAGAATAATACGAGGTTTATCTCCAATTTTATTAATGAAAAATCCTAATAATATTGCAAAGAAAATTATTGGTAGCATATTGCCTTTTGCCATTACACTAAATATGTTTACAGGGATTATCTCCATTAAAGTTTGTCCTATGCTATCAGCGCTATTTGCCAAATGAGGTAAATTAGAGATATCGCCAATATCAGGAGTCATGCCAATACCGGGCTTGATAATGTTCACAAAAAATAAGCCTGTTACAATTGCTAATGTGCTTGTGAGTAGGTAATATCCCAATGTTTTGAATCCCAGCCTGCCGAGATTATCACCGCCTCCAAGGTTAGCAACACCACTAATTAAAGAAGAAAAAACCAGAGGTATAATAAGCATTTTGAGTGCCCTGAGAAAAAGAACACCTAGCCACGAAATCCAGTCAATAGGAGTATTATCGTAGGCGGATTTTATTATTATAGAACCATATTTTGAAAAGTCAATATTTGTTTTAAGACTAATATCTGCTTTTAATTCAGCTTTAGTTTTATATACGTTGTTTTGTAATGGCTTAAGTTCAGATATTATTTCGGAGGATATATTTGCTTTTTTAAGATATGTTAAGGAATCATTGCTAATAATATAGTTTGTGTTGAATACGACTCCATAGATTATTGATAATATCAGTGCAAATAATATTTGCCAATGTAATGCAATTTTTTTCACAGTATTAAAATTTAATGTTTACAGTGATTTTAATAAAAATAAACAATAATTATAGAATATCGTGTTAGTGATAAAAATAAAAGTCTATAATTTAATTTTAGGAATATATTCTCGTCACTAATGAAAATTTTAAGAACTATTGTTTAACCTATTTTAAACATAATAGACTTATGCATAAAAATATGAACTGTAAAAGTATTATTTTTTAGCGTTGACCAAAGAAATATTTATATGAATAATGAAAAAGAATTTCAAACTAGCGATATTACACCCTAAATCTGAAAGAATCTTTTTCCTAGAGTGTTTAACAGTATATCATTGTTGATAAAACTCACGTTCAGTTTTTTGTTGTGTTTGCTAAAATTAATGTATATTTTAGTTTTTTCGTAATAAAATAGTTTTGTGGATATAAGGTTATATGTTATTTATCAATTTATATAGTAATTTTTTATAAGTAATATTTTAGCAATGCCATTAAATAGATATACTTTTGCACTTAAACAAAATAACAAATATTTGACATATGAGTTTAATAGAAAATATAAAAGCTTCAGCACGAATGAACCCTAAAACCATTGTGTTACCAGAGGGGGAAGCTGATAGAACATTAAGGGCCGCAGATATAATATTAGAGCAGGGATTAGCGAAACTTATTCTAATAGGCGATCAAAAAGTTATAAACGCAAATGCAAAACAATGGGGTTTAGCAAACATTGAAAAGGCAGAAATATATAATCCGCTATCAGATCCACGTAGGAACGAAATGGTTGATTTACTTTATAATATCCGCAAGGGACGAGGTATGACAAAAGCGGAAGCCGAGGAATTATGCAATCAGCCATTATATCTAGGTCCATTGCTTATTAAATCAGGTTATGCTGATGGAGAAGTTAGTGGAGCAGAGCATCCAACAGGAGATGTATTGCGACCAGCTTTTCAGATTATAAAAACAGCTCCGGGTAGTACTGTTGTTTCCGGAGCTTTTATTATGGTTGTTAAAGAAAAGAAATATGGCGAAGACGGAATAATGATTTTTGCAGATTGTGCTGTAAACCCAAATCCAAATGCGAAGCAGCTTGCAGAGATAGCTGTGGCATCAGCATGTACTGCTCGTTCTATCGCAAAAATAGAGCCTAAGGTAGCAATGTTAAGTTTCAGTACTAAAGGAAGTGGAGCTCATGAGGATGTTAATAAGGTAGTGGAGGCAACAGCAATAGCAAATGAGTTACGTCCTGATTTGGCGATTGATGGTGAATTGCAAGCAGATGCTGCAATAGTAGAAGCAATAGGAAGTAAAAAAGCTCCAAATAGTAAAATCGCAGGTAGTGCTAATGTGCTTGTATTCCCAACATTGGATGCTGGTAATATTGCTTATAAACTGGTGCAAAGACTTGCCGGTGCTGAAGCAATTGGGCCAGTTTTACAGGGTATGGCTGCTCCAATTAATGATTTGTCCAGAGGTTGCTCAGTGGATGATATAGTAAACCTGGTTGCAATAACTTCGAATCAAGTAAAATAATATATAATGGAAGAATTATTAGAAAATTATGCCCTTAACAAGGCTTTGAAATCTAAAACCGGCAATATAAACATTGGTTTGGTGGGATGTGGCTCGATGGGGCAAGAAATAGCTATTCTTATTAGTAAGAGTGGTATTGACCTGACTTTTATAGAAGTTTCTGAAGAAAAAGTTCAGCATTCTATTTCTGAAATTGAAAGACAGATTGATAATATTATTAGTCACTGGGGCATGACTACCAGTGACAAAAGAGCAATAATGTCAAGGATAAAAGGGAGTATCAAATTTGAAGATTTATCTGAATGTAGCATGGTGATTGAAGCTATTAATACACGTAAATGGGTGCCGAATCAGCCTATTAGAAAAGAGGTATTTAAAAAAGTTGAAGAAGTGGTTTCTGATAACTGTGTTTTGGTTTCAAATGCATCAACAATTGTTATTTCTGATTTAGCCACAGGTTTGAGGCGACCTTGTAGGGCTGTTGGAGTACATTTTATTTCACCGGTTTTAAGAAATAAAATAATTGAGGTAAATCGTTGTAAAAATACAAATCAGGAAACTATGCTATTCCTAAAAAGGTTTGTACGGATGATTGGCAAAGAGACTATTAATATCTTTGGATCTCCTGGAAATATTAGTACAAGGTTGATTGTTCCGATGATTAATGAAGCCTGTGAACTACTTATGGAAGGTGTTAGCACAGTTGCAGAGATTGATAAAACCATGAAGCTTGGTTATGGAATGCAACGTGGACCTTTTACTATGGCTGATAATATTGGTCTTGATAAACTTACAAAATGGATGGAAGGTCTTTATAATGAATATGGTGATATTAAATATAAATCTTCTCCTTTAATTAGAAGAATGGTAAGAGCCGGTTTACTTGGTAAGAAAAGCGGAGAAGGTTTTTATATTTATAAAGACGGTAAGAAACTAGAAAAAAATGGAACCATTTTTAATTTAGGTCAAGTGCCAGAGAAAGCTTAATTTATTAATTTGAAATTTATTGACATGAATATATTAGTTGTAAATTGTGGTAGCTCATCACTTAAGTATCAGCTTTTTGATATGAAAGATGAGAGTGTACTTGCAAAAGGAATAGTAGAAAAAATTGGTCTAAATGGCTCGTTTATAAAAAACGAACGTGCTGATGGTGATAAAGTTACTTTGAATGGTAATATTTATGACCATCAACAAGGGATAGAATATGTTCTGGGCGTTCTTACTTCAGAAAAACATGGAAGTATTAAAAATCTAGAAGAAATAGACGCTGTAGGTCATAGGGTTGTACACGGTGCTGAAGCATTTAACAGTAGCGTAAGCATTACCAATGAAGTTATAGATAAAATGGAAGAATGTGTTGACTTAGCGCCATTACACAATCCTCCTAACCTTAAAGGTATTTATGCTATTACGAATCTGCTTCCTAATGTGCCTCAAGCTGGTGTCTTTGATACTGCATTTCATCAAAGTATGAAGCCTGAATCATATTTGTATGCAATTCCTTATGCTTTATATACTAAACATGGGATTCGTAGATATGGATTTCACGGTTCCAGCCATAGATATGTTTCTCAGAGAGTTGCCGAATTAATGGATAAAGACCTTAGTTCTATGAAAATTATTACTTGTCACTTAGGTAATGGAGCTTCAATAACTGCTATTAAAAACGGAAAATCTGTTGATACCAGTATGGGACTTACACCTGTTGAAGGTCTTATGATGGGTACACGTTGTGGAGATTTAGATGTTGGAGCATTAACATTCATTATGCAAAAAGAAGATATTGGAATTAATGCCACAAATACATTAGTAAATAAGCATAGTGGTGTATTGGGTATTTCAGGTGTGTCATCAGATATGCGTGAAGTGGAAAATGCCGCTGATGAAGGAAATGAGAGAGCTATATTGGCTTTGAGAATGTATGAATATAGAATAAAAAAATATATTGGTGCTTATACTGCTGCAATGGGTGGTGTTGATACTATTGTGTTTACTGGTGGAATTGGAGAAAATGCCTCAGAAACTAGAGCTAATGTGATGAAAGATATGGATTATCTTGGAATCGATTTTGATTTTGATAAAAACAATGGAGTAAGAGGAAAAGAAGTAGAACTGACGAAAGAGAATTCTAAAGTAAAAGTTTGGATAATCCCTACAAATGAGGAATTAGTTATTGCAAGAGATACATTAGAAATTGTTTCGAAGTTATAATTAAGTTAGATTATCCTGAAAATTTAAAAAGCGGCAATTATTAGCCGCTTTTTGCATTCTATAGCACTATTCATAAATTAATTAATCCGTATTATTCATACAAAAGCAAAGCGAATTGTATGAATAAGTGATGAATAGCAAGGTGCAATGCGAGAAAACCTTCCCGAAACAAGTTCTGGACAAACTGATTTATAAAAACTCAGATTTGAGTATTGTTGAGATTAAGAGTGACTTGGTAATTTACTGAAACATAATTAAATAAGAAATCAATATTTGTAATATTTTCTTATTATGGTTTACCAAGTAGAGCAAACATATTCTTTTTATATGCTTCAACACCAGGCTGGTCGAATGGGTTAACTTCTAAAAGGTAGCCACTATAAGCACAAGCTAATTCAAAGAAATATATTAATTGTCCAAGATTAGCTTCATTAATTTTAGAAATTTCAATTTTAATATTTGGGACACCACCATCTACATGAGCTTTGATAGTACCAAGTTCAGCCATTTTGTTAACGTATTCCACATTTTTGCCACTGAGGTAATTCAATCCATCTAAATCTGTATTATCATTAGGAATTAAAACTTGCTTGTGTGGGGTTTTAACAGAAATAAGTGTTTCGAAAAGCTCTCTTCGTCCTTCTTGGATATATTGCCCCATGGAATGCAGGTCTGTTGTAAAATTTGCACCTGCAGGGAATATCCCTTTATTTTCTTTTCCTTCACTTTCGCCAAAGAGCTGTTTCCACCATTCTGTAAAATACATAAGTGTAGGGCTGAAATTTATGAGAATCTCTATATTAAAGCCTTTCTTTAATAAAGCATTACGTGTAGCAGCATATAATGCTGCCGGATTTATAGTTAAAGAGGAGGATGAGCTACATAATTTTTCCATATTATGAGCGCCATCGACTAAACTTTTGATATCGAAACCGGCAACAGCTATTGGTAATAATCCCACTGGTGTAAGAACAGAAAAACGGCCTCCAACATCGTTTGGAACGACATAAGTTTTATAAGATTTCTGATTTGCTAAAGTACGTAGAGCTCCTTTTTTTGCATCAGTGATGGCAATAATCCTTGTGGCAGCTTCTTCACTGCCATATTTTTCTTCCAGTTGTGCTTTTAATAAGCGAAAAGCTATAGCAGGTTCAGTTGTGGTGCCAGATTTTGAAATAACGGTAAGAGCATAATCTTCGTTCTTTAGAAATTCCAAAAGATTATACAGATAATCTTCACTTAGATTCTGTCCTGCATATATTATTTTTGGAAAATTACTCTTTTGATAAACACTAAAAGGATTACTAAGGGCTTCAATTACGGCACGAGCTCCAAGATATGAGCCGCCGATTCCAATTACAACAAAATATTTTGCTTTTTCACGAATAGTATTTGCTGTATTCTGAATGTCTTCCAATAATTCTGACGAAATATTTGAAGGTAAATGATGCCAACCTAAAAAATCAGAACCCTTTCCTTTTTTCTGTTCCAGGTCGATATTTTTATAATATATTTCTTTTTGAAAGACTTCAAGATCAGAACTTCCAATAAAGTTTTTTGTGTTTTTTATATCAATTGTTATCTTTTCCATTTTTTAAATTATTAATGGTTTCAAATGTTATTTAATGCTTTGCACTTTAAGTTCAATATTATGTTAATAATAATCTTCTTTCATTAAAAACTCTTTTACATAATCTTCAACTCCGGATTCCAGGTCATAGAAAGGAACAGCATAACCTTGGTTCAAAAGCTTTTGCATATTTGCTTCGGTAAAATATTGATATTTATCGCGAATATCCTCCGGTGTGTCAATAAAGCTGATATTTTCTTTTATTCCCATAGCTTTGAAAGTAGCTTTTGTAAGATCTAAGAATGAGCGTGCTTTCCCAGTTCCCAGATTATAAAGTCCTGATTCTGCTTCATACTCATAAAAGAATAGCATAACCTCTACTACATCTTTAACATAAACGAAATCGCGTAATTGCTCGCCATCCTTAAAATCAGGGCGATGTGAGCGGAAAAGTTTCATTCCACCGGTTTTCTTGATTTGGTTATAAGAATGAAAAATTACAGAAGCCATTCGTCCCTTATGGTATTCGTTTGGACCATAAACATTGAAGAATTTAAGCCCATACCAATAAGGTGGTGCTTTTTCTTGTTTTAATGCCCATTTGTCAAAATCATTTTTAGATTCACCATAAGGGTTTAGTGGTTTGAGACTTTCTACTATCTCATGATTGTCATCATATCCAAGTTCTCCACCACCATAGGTTGCGGCCGAAGAGGCATAGACTAAAGGTATATTTTTATCAGCGCAGATTTGCCATATTGATTTGGTATAGTTTAAATTTAGTTTGTCAAAAATGTTTTTATCAAACTCAGTAGTATCTGTTCTGGCGCCAATATGGAAGATAAATTCTACATCTTCAGCATTTTTCTTAAACCATTCGATAAATACATCTCTATCAATAAGTTCTTTATATTCCTTATTCGATAAGTTTTTCATTTTGTCTTCCCTTTCGAATTTGTCAACTAGTATTAACTCAGTTAAACCTTCATCATTCAAAGCTCCTACTAATACACTGGCAATAAATCCAGCAGCTCCTGTTACAACTATCATATCTTATTAATTTATAAAAATAATTTTTCTTTAACTTCAGGTATTAATCCTGCATTAAAGGCATTCTGAAAAAGAACTCTAACGGCATTTTTGCCTTCCTCTCCTAAATTAAGGCTATAGTGATTTACGTATAAACCAATATGCTTATACATAACTTCCTCGCTCATTTCCTGAGAGTGCTTTCTTATAAAATCAATACCACTTTTAGGATTATCAAAAGCATATTCTACACTTCTTTTTAATACTCTATTTATTTTCAATATTAATTCTTTTCCCAAACTCCTTTTGGCTATTATGCCGCCAAGTGGAGTAGGAGTATTTGTTTTACTCTCCCAATATTCACCTAGATCTAACACTTTGTTTAATCCTTTGTCTTCATATGTAAAACGCGATTCGTGTATGATAAGACCGGCATCTGCTTCATTATTTAAAACAGCTTCTTCAATATCGGAAAACAACATTTCTTTTTTATTTTTATATTCGCTAAAAGCAAGTGTTAAAAGTAGATTTGCTGTAGTATTAATTCCGGGTATTGCTATAACTTTATCTTTTAAGTCTTTTATAGAAGTCGGATTCTTACTTATTATTAAAGGTCCGCAATTTTCGCCCAAAGCAGCACCCGCATCGAGGAGAATATAATTGTTAACTAATCGTGTGTAAGCATTAAAACTAATTTTAGTAACATCTAATTCTGCTTTAAAAGCACGCCGGTTAAGCTCTTCTACATCTTCTATTATTAGTTCAAAATCAAGACCTTCGGTGTCAATTTTGCCATGAATCATTGCGTCGAAGATAAATGTATCATTTGGGCATGATGAAAATCCTAATAGTATAGTTTGCCTTTCTTTCATATTCAACAAAAGTACATTATTTATGTTTTCAGTATATCGAAAAAACAAAGTCATATTTAATTGTAATATAATAAATATAGTTTCGTTATTGAACAGATGTATATGTGTTTTAAATAAATCCTCTTTATGAAGAAAGTATCATTTAAATCAGCTTGTTTATTACTATTCCTTTTTATATTTGTTAGCTTTTATTCATGTAAGAAAGATGAAGTGTCAGAAGAAAAGGATTATAAACAAGAAATGCGAAATTTTGTTCAAGATATAAGTGTGTATGCAAAGGCTATAAATCCTAGTTTTGCTATTATTCCTCAGAATGGTGCTAATCTTGTAAGTCTTACCGGTGACGAAACAGGATCGCCTGACCTTACATATATTAATGCAATAGACGCTATTGGACAAGAAGATTTGTTTTATGGTTACGATAATGATGACCTTGCTACATCTAATAGTGATAATAAGAGGATTAGAACTTTTTTAGACATTGCTAAGAATAATGCTAATGTAAAAATAATGGTTACCGATTATTGTTATACACATTCTAAAATGGACAATTCTTATTCAGTAAATAATGGGCTGGGATATACTTCTTTTGCTGCTAATCATCGCGATTTGGATAATATTCCTTCTTATCCAAATGCTATTTATAACGAAAATGATGACACTATCACTAGTTTGCAAGATGCTAAAAATTTTCTTTACTTAATAAATCCTGACAATAATTATGCAACAAAACAAGCTTTTGTCGATGCAGTGAGGAGTACGAATTATGATTATATTATTATGGATTATTTTTTTAATGGTGAAGAATTTACTGCCTCCCAAATCGACCAGCTTAAACAAAAATCCAATGGAGGAAAACGATTGTTAATTTGTTATATGAGCATCGGTGAAGCTGAGAATTATAGATATTATTGGCAATCTAACTGGAAGATAGGTAGTCCTTCTTTTATTGTAAAAGAAAATTCTAATTGGGCAGGAAACTATATTGTAAAATACTGGGAATCTGAATGGCAAAATATAATCTTTGGAAATAATAATTCTTATCTAAAAAAAATTATTGATGCTGGTTTTGATGGCGTTTATTTAGATATTATTGATGCATTTGAGCATTTTGAAGAATAGTTCTTCTTATGTTTATTTATGGATAATATCATATAAATAGCTGTAAAAAATATTTAACATTTTATTTATTTTTTATTTTTATTTTAGTATTTTTGTGAAATTATTTAACAAAAGTATTAATTATGGTAACAATCAGTGAATCTGTGAATGATATAGTCAGTAGAAAGCCTTTTTTAGAAGAGGCACTTGCTTCTGGCTTAATAAATTTGTCTTCTTTAGCTCGTGAAATTCATCCTGAAGTATGTAATAGGCTAGAGAAAGATGTAAAACATGGTGCGATAGTGATGGCGTTAAAAAGATTAAAGCCAAATATAAATTTTCAAATTAATTTACGAATTAAAAAAGTGGTTGAGCTTATGGGTGATATCACAGTTCGCTCTAATTTAGCGGATTATACTTTTCGTAATTCTGATGCTCTTACATCATGTCAAACGGAATTATTAAAAATTATAAGTACCAGAAAAGAAATATTTTATGCTTTTTCTCAGGGTATTTATGAAACAACAATAATTATTAGTGATATTATTGGTGATGATATATCTAGGATTTTTGAAAAGGAACATCTTACTTTTAAAATTTCAAATTTATCTTCAATAACAATAAAGCTACCTGAAGAGAATGCCCAGGTATATGGTGTTTACTATCATATCCTTAAGAAATTGGCTTATGAAGGAATAAATATTTTAGAGATAGTTTCTACAACACATGAATTTACTGTTATCGTAAATGATTCTGATGTTGATGCTGCTTTTTCGGTGCTTAAAAGATTAAAACATGATGATTTTTAATTAAATATACTTGACTAATAATAATTAGCAGTAATAATAAAGCGAGACTAAATTAAAAAATTAAGTCTCGCTTTATTATTATTTGTTTATTTCTGAGTAAATTTAGCCCACATTATTCATACAATAGCATAGCGACAAGTAATCAATATTGCAATAAATTCTATTCAGGATTTTCCTTTTCAAATTCTTCTATCTCTTTAAATAAATCAAGAGTGGCTTTTGCTTCTTCCTCATCGACAATGCTTATTGCCAAACCGGTATGCACCAATACGAAATCTCCTACTTTTACTTCTGGAACCATTGATAGATTCACTTCTCGATTTGCACCTTCGAAATCTATTAGGCCTGTTAGTAAGATATTATCATTTCCCTTTTTTATTTTTGTCACTTTTCCTGGAATTGCTAAACACATATCTTTAATATTTATTTTTTAATATTATTTCTTAAAAACTCATACCAATCTTCCATACCTTCACCAGAGCGGGCTGATAATTCTATAAATTGTAAATGATGGTTCACACTGTTTGCATGTTTTTTAACTTTCTCTACATCAAAGTCTACATATGGAAGTAAATCAATCTTATTGATAATACAAATATCTGAGGAAGCAAACATATCAGGATATTTTAATGGTTTATCATCTCCTTCTGTTACGCTAATTATTACAACACGAATGTCTTCACCTAACTTAAATAGAGCAGGACAAACTAAGTTTCCCACATTTTCGATAAACAAAATAGAATTACTTTCAGGATTTAACTCCTTTACAGCTTTATTTATCATATCGCTATCTAAATGACAGCCTTGTCCGGTATTTATTTGAACAACAGGTGCTTTAGTTGCATTAATTCTGTCGGCATCATTAGTGGTTTGTTGGTCACCTTCTATTACTGAGAATTTTATTTCATTACGAAGGTCTTTTAGAGTTCTCTCCAATACTGACGTTTTTCCAGAGCCGGGTGAGCTAACAAGGTTCAAAGTAAAAATAGATTTTGTTTCAAAATATTTTTTATTGCGCTCAGCCAAGAGATTATTTGTACTTAAAATATCTGTTTCGAGTTGAATTAAACCATTATTGTTATGGTGGCTATGGCTATGATTATGTCCATGACTGTGTGTATGGCCTTCATGATTGTAATTGTAATTTAGGCTCATTGGTTTAATTTCTTTAGAAATTCCTCCATTGGGTCTTTTTATTTCCAATTTATTTGTTTCTCCGCATCCGCAAGTTGAGCACATGATTTTAAATTTTAAAATTGTATAAGTTTGGAAAATATGCCAAACCATACATTGTTATTTATTAAACACAAAACTATCTAAATAACATTTATATAATTAAATTAATTTCAAGTAATAATGTGATAAAAACCATAAAAAATATCAATTGGATGAAATTACCGCTTTTTTGTAAAAGATGTTTATTTTGAATACAAGTTTGAGTCAGTAACAGTGATTGTTAATTGTTGGGTTTTGGCGGTATTTTTGCCTTTTATAGCAAAAATAGTGATAAAACATATGCTGAAAAATAAAGAAGAATTTGAAAAAAAACTTGCTTATTATCATTTTATTTCTCCTTTTTTACCGTTATTTAAATAACAATTTTATTGTAATTTTATGTCTTGATGAGTGATGATAAAATAACATATAAAATTAGGATTACGGGTCTTGTTCAAGGTGTTGGTTTTCGACCATTTATATATAGATTGGCCAAAGAGTTTGAGTTATTGGGGACTGTAGATAACCGTAATGATGGAGTAATAATCTATGTTAGTGGGGCAGAGAAGAACATTATAAATTTTATAGAATTATTACCACAGAAGGCTCCTGAAGCCAGTAATATTGAGGATGTAAAAATTAATAAGGAAGTCTTTTTCAATTTTCCAGACTTTAGAATTGTAAAGAGTAGTAATAATGCAATTAAAAATGAGATTACAGAGATTAGTCCTGATATAGCTGTTTGTCAAGATTGCCTTACAGATATGAAATCACAAGCTCACAGAAAAGGCTATTCTTTTATTAATTGCACTCATTGTGGTCCACGTTTTACTATTATTAGGGATTTGCCATATGACAGACCAATGACTACAATGGAGAGCTTCTCTCTCTGTAATATTTGTCAGAAAGAATATACTGATGTAAATGATAGGCGATTTCATGCTCAACCTGTTGCTTGTAATAATTGTGGACCACATTATACATTGCATATTGATAATACAGAAGTAGAAGTTATAGATGACATACTTAAACTTATTGCCGGTAAGTTAGAATCAGGTGGGGTAATAGCTTCAAAAGGAATTGGAGGTTATAATTTAATTTGCGATGCTTTGAATATTGAGGCTACAACAAAATTGCGGAAGAGTAAACATCGGGATGGCAAGCCACTGGCGCTGATGTTTAAAAATGAAAAAGTTCTATTAAAATATACTGAGATTAGTAAGTCAGAATTGAATTTTATTAACTCTTGGAGGCGCCCAATTGTAATTTTGAAAACGGACAAATTTCCAAATAAAATGGTTACCAATGGTTTTAATTCCATAGGAGCATTGTTGCCATATATGCCATTTCATTATCAACTTTTTGAAAGAACAAAATGCGAGGTGTTAGTTTATACTAGTGCCAATCTTTCCGGTGAACCTATTATTAAAGATAATGATATAGCTTTGAAATTATTAGGTTCAGAAATGCCTGTGCTTTCATATAATCGTGTAATATACAATAGAGTAGATGACTCAGTTGCATTTATTGCAAATAATACTCCTCGACTTATAAGAAGATCAAGAGGTTATGTTCCATCTCCAATAAGATTACATTTCTCAGTGGATGGTATTTTAGCTTGTGGCGCTGAATTGGTTAATTGCTTTTGTATAGGTAGAACATCACAAGCTATTATATCACAACATATTGGAGATCTAAAAAATGCTGAAACTCTAGAGTTTTATGAGGAAAGTATAAACAGATATAAGCAGCTTTATAAATTTGAGCCAAAAATGATAGTTTGCGATTTGCATCCCGATTATCTTTCGTCGCGATATGCCGATTCTCAAGATTTGCCGATATACAAAGTGCAACATCATCATGCTCACATGGCTTCGGTAATGGCGGAGAATAATCTTAGTGAAAAAGTTATAGGAATTATTATGGATGGAACAGGTTATGGTACTGATGGTAAAATCTGGGGAGGAGAATATTTTATTGGCAATTTAGTAAGCTTTGAAAGGTTTTCTCATTTCGCCTATATCCCAATTCCTGGCGGTGATATAGCGGTGAAAGAGCCTTGGCGTATTGCTTTGTCATATTTGTATAATGCTTATGGTGAGGATTATAAAAAATTGACAATTCCTTTTGTTAAGAATATGCAAACTTTAAAAGCAGACCTTATCGTTCAATTAATAAATAAGAAACTTAACTGTCCTGAGTCATCAGCGGCAGGGAGGTTGTTCGATGCTGTTTCTGCATTGTTAGAGTTGTGTAGCGTGAGTAGTTTCCATGCTGAAGCTCCAATGCGATTGGAGGATATTATTGATGAAGAAGAGAGAGGAATTTATAATTTTGATATACTTGATGGTAAAATAAGTTTCTTAAATACCATAAAAGACATAGTTTGTGATATTGATAATAATATTTCTAAATCAAAAATATCTACAAGATTTCATAATACAATTATTGAAGTTTCCTCTGAAATATGTCAACAAATAAGAAAAGAAAATCATATCAATAAAGTAGTGATGTCAGGAGGAAGTTTTCAGAATAAATATTTAAGTACACATTTGGAAAACAGGCTTTTAGACTTAGGTTTTGAAGTGTATTTTCATAAACAAATACCAGCAAATGATGGTGGATTAGCATTGGGACAATTAGCTATTGGGGCTTTTATATCACAAGATAAAACATAAACTAATTTAAAGTAAATAATGAAATATTCATCGGAATATAGAAACAAGGAAAAAGTAAAAATACTTGTTGAAAAGATTAAATCAGTTAGCAGCAAACCGATAACTATAATGGAAGTATGTGGTGGTCATACTATGAGCATTCAGAAGTATGGTATTCCATCATTATTACCGGAAAATATTAATTTAATCTCAGGTCCTGGTTGTCCTGTTTGCGTTACTGACAGAAAATATATCGATCAATCTATAGCATATGCAAGATTGGATGATGTAATACTTACTACTTATGGTGATTTGATACGAGTTCCTGGTTCCAGTTCTAGTCTGGAAAATGAACGTGCTAAAGGTCATGATATTAGGATAGTTTATTCTGTTCTTGATGCAATAAAAATTGCCGAAGAAAACCCTGAAAAGAAAATAATATTTCTTGGAATTGGTTTTGAAACAACGACTCCATCAAGTGCTGTTGGGATTATTACTGCCAAGCAAAAGGGCTTAGATAATTTTTATGTGTATAGTGCTCATAAGATTATGCCTCCAGCCATGTCTGCCTTAATAGATGAAGATGTAAAAATTGATGCCTATCTGGGACCGGGTCATGTTACAGCTATTTCCGGAATATCAATTTTTGATTTTATCCCTGAGAAATATGGGTTGGGTGTTGTAATTTCTGGTTTCGAACCTGTTGATATTCTCGGTGCTATATTATTGTTGGTAGAGCAATATGAAAAAGGTAAACCCGCAGTAGATATTCATTATAAAAGAATGGTCAAGCCTGAAGGAAATATTGTGGCTCAGCAAACAGTAAACAAAGTTTTCGAATTACGTGATGATTGGTGGCGAGGATTGGGAGTTTTACCTGAAAGTGGACTTGCAATAAGAAAGGAGTTCTCGAAATATGATGCCGAAAAAGTTTTTGAAGTGGAGGTGGAGCCAACAAAGAAAGATGGAGCATGTATTTGTGGTACCGTTCTTAAAGGTGTAGCAAAGCCATTCGAATGCAAACTTTTTGGAAAAGCCTGTACTCCAATGGATCCTGTGGGTCCTTGTATGGTTTCATCAGAAGGAGCTTGTCATGCTTACTATAAATATCAGTCTTTAAACTAAATTTTACGCACATGACAAATTTTAATCGTAAATTGGCCCACAGGGGCATGATTAAAATATTGTTATGTGACTCCATATCACCAAATTAACAAAATTAAACATATGAAACGAGAAAATATACTTCTAGGACATGGCAGTGGTGGGAAATTGAGCCATGACTTGATAGATAAACTTTTTATGAAATATTTCGATAATGAAATATTAGCTTCTCAAGGCGATTCATCTATACTGGAAGTTGGGAGTCAGACACTTAGCTTTACTACAGATTCATTTGTAGTCAGCCCAATATTTTTCCCCAATGGAAATATCGGCAACTTAGCTATAGCAGGAACGGTAAACGACCTAGCTGTTTCGGGAGCCAAGCCATTGTATCTTAGTGCAGGATTTATTTTAGAAGAGGGTTTTTCTTTGTCAGAATTAGAAATCATAGTAAAAACTATGGCCGAAGATGCTAAGAAAGCCGGAGTTAAGATTGTTACCGGCGATACTAAGGTAGTGGAGCGAGGCCATGCCGATAAGATTTTTATAAATACTTCTGGAATTGGTATTCTTGCAGAAAATAGAAAGGGTATTTCATCAGGAGAAGATATAAGAGTAGGTGATAAGATTATTATTAATGGTGCTGTTGGTGATCATGGTATGGCTGTAATGGCTGCACGTAATGAATTGAAAATAAACTCAGAAATAAAATCTGATTGTGCTCCATTGAATGGCTTGATAGATGTAGCTTTTGAAGTAACTGATAAAATAAAGTTTATGAGAGATGCTACACGCGGAGGCTTGTCATCGGTACTTACAGAATTGTTTGAAAGAAAATCTTTTGGTGTGGAGATAATGGAAGAAGCTGTTCCTGTGCATGATAATGTTAGTGGAATGTGCGAATTGCTTGGTTTTGATCCTTTTCAGGTTGCTAATGAAGGTAAAGTTGTGATGGTGGTAGATGCTGATGCAGCCGAAGATGTGGTTGCGGCTATGCAAAAGCATAAGTATGGTAAGGAAGCTGCAATTATAGGAGAAATTACCGGGACGCATGCCGGTAAAGGATGGATAATAACTTCTATTGGAGGGAAAAGAGTAATAGATATGCTTTCCGGAGAGCAGCTGCCAAGGATTTGTTAGTTGCCTAAAAAGGTTTACTTGCTTGTGTTCAGCTGGTTATAAAAGTCGATAAGAGGTTTTATTAATTTCTTTTGATTGTATTTTTTAATAACAGCTTTATATCCATTTTCTCCCAAATTTTGTCGTTCTTCGGGATGAGAATATAGCCAATATACTTTATTGGAGAAATCTTCTACTGAATTCCATTGGTGTACCAGACCACATTCTGATTGTTTAATAACTTCAGCTTGGGGACCACAGTCAGAAACTAGTACAGCCCTTTTAAACAACATATATTGGAATACTTTATTTGCTATTCCTGATTCGTGTTGTGGGTTTTTTTCAATAGGAGACAGGCAGATGTCACTATAAGTAATATATGATGGTAAAAGGCTTATATCTTTCCATGGATAGTAAATAATATGGTCAATGACCTGTTTGTCTTCAATTTTATGTTGAAAATATCTTTGCTCGGCTTTATCCACCGGACCAATAAGTAGCAACTTGATATTTGGAATTTTCTCCTTAAGTTGCTTTATAGCTTCAATGGCAATATATACTCCTCTGCGTTTTGATATTCCTCCAAAATAAAATAAAACAAAATCAGAATCTTTTTTAATGATATTATTGTCGATTGGATATGATAATAATGTGTTAACAACCGGAGCATTGGGGTAAACGATAATGTTTTCTTTGTTTAGAAAAGTGTATTTCTGCAAAAGGTTGTTTCTAAAAGTCTCGCTTAAAGCAACAATTTTATCGGCATAACGAAGGTATTTGCCTTCAATTTTTTTCCATTTATGAGCTCTTATAAATATAGATTGGGGAAATTTATGCATCCACTGATAATCATCCACTGCATATGGATAATTTTCGTGCAGGTCCAAAACTAATGGAATATTATATTCCTTTTTGGCAAGATATCCAGCTTTAGACATATATAAATCATGAACATGAATAATTTCAATCTTATTATTTTTGACAAATCTCTTTATTTTTAAGCTCCAGAGGAAAGAATATAAATTTATGGTATGGAAAAAGGCAAAAAGAATGTTTTTATATTTAGGTTTAATATTCCAACGTGTAATATTTATTCCTTTATAATTATCACCGAGTTTAGAGCCAAAATCGAAACATAATATATAAATATCGTGACCGGCATTTAATAAAGCCATGGCCTCATTTCTTACACGAATATCATTATTAAATTCATTATCAACTACAATGCCTATTCTCATGATGTTATACTAACGTTTAAGAATTTTTTTTATTTCCCTCTTAATGCTTTCCTTCTCTATTGGCTCAAAGAAAGGGAAAATAAAGAACCATAGAGGGAAACTAATTATTAATAAAGATTTTATAATCAGACTTATCCAAATATTATAATTATTAAGAAGTAGGCTAATCCCAAAAAGGATGGCTCCAATAATGATTATTAAAGCTACCTTACCAAGCTCATAACGAATAGGATATGACTTTTGTGCAAAATAATATGTTGTAAAAAACAGCAATATTTGTGCAAGTAAGCTTGCCCATGCAGCGCCATAGATTCCCCAAAGAGGGATAAGTGCCATATTAAATACCAGATTTGCAATACCGGCAATAACAATTAAAGTGCCTATTATTTTGGTCTTTTTATTTACATGAAGACCCATTATTACACTGTCTTTTGCCATTCCAAAGAAAGAAATTAAGGCAATAATAGGTACAATTAATGTTGCTTCCATGTATTCCGGGCTTTTAGCAATAAGAATAATTATTTCACGACTGAAAATTGAAATAGCAACAATTACCCACATAAGTCCAAATGAAAAATATGTAAGCACCTTAGAATAAAGCCTTTTGTTATTAGGGTCATTGATTCTTTTCATCAACATAGGCGTAAGAGCAAGTTGTACAGAAGTAACGATAAAGACTTTAACACTTCCTCCAATTTTAAATCCTAGAGAATAAATGGCTACGTCGGGCAATGTTCCTAAGTAATTTAGGCTATATCTATCGATGGTGGTAAGTAAAATCCCTGACATAGAGGCAAATACTAGAGGATAACTGTAAATTAATATTTCCTTTAGTGTTTTAAGTTGAATACTGGCAATGCTATTATTGATAATAAATTTACTTGTTAAGGCAAAATATACCAAGCTTCCAATAATTTGTGCTTCAAAAATTCCTTCAATACCTCTATTTAATCCCACTACAAAATATACAGTAAGCAAAAGATTTACAGTAAATTTAGTAACGCTTAGGCTGGTATATAATTTAGATTTTCCTTGTATTCTCATGGAACTATTTGGCAAAACTTGTATGCTCATAAGTACAGCATTTATTACCACTAGACCAATTGCACGGCTATAGTTTGTATTATCGAATAGGATAGAAGATAACCAAGATGATTGAATAAAGAGAACTGATCCTAGTAAAATACTAAATAAACTAACAGCTATAAGAACGGTAAAAAACAGCTTTTTGCGCTCATCATTAGTCTCTAAGTCCCAATACCATCGCATAAAACCTTGATATAAGGTCATT
>Ga0256842_1000322_pt1 | contig 41947 bp, 41 predicted proteins | sample 4559240metaG_FD_185973 | JGI IMG/M metagenome (GOLD analysis project Ga0256842, IMG submission 185973) | Hydrothermal vent microbial communities from Guaymas Basin, Mexico - 4559-240 | ecosystem: Environmental > Aquatic > Marine > Hydrothermal vents | place: Mexico: Guaymas Basin | collected...
CAAAAATCAAACAATTCCAAGAGTTAAAAAACTCTTGAAAGTGTTCTTTGAAAGTTTACTGTTACTATGCTATTGTCTTTTTTACTTTTTTCTCCGCTTAAGCTATTCTTTATAGGATTGCTTAAAAATTTATGCTTAAAGTTATGGTAAATTTGATAAAATCATACTATGACAAAAATCATTATAAACAAAATAAAAGAGTTTGGAGCTGACTTAGCTCTTATCAGTGTAGCAATATCATGGGGTACAACTTTTATAATCGTTCAAGATGCTATCAAAAGTGTTCCTGTTTTTTCATTCCTTTTTATGAGATTTTTTCTATCTTTTCTCATTATGGCTATATTGTCTTTTAAATTTAGAAAAGAGTTAAATATAGAGCTTGTAAAATCGGGGTTTTTTTTGGGTTTTTTATTTTTTTTGGGATATGTTTTTCAAACATACGGACTAAATTATACCAAATCCTCAATAGTCGCTTTTATAACGGGGTTAAATGTTATCATAGTTCCTATGGTAATATATATACTCTTTAAAAAAAAAGTATATATATACTCCATTATAGGAGCTATTTTAGCAACTATAGGTTTATGGATGCTAACCGGTGCAAACGGTTTAGATTCTTTTGGAAAGGGGGAAATTTTTTCTTTATTTTGTGCTATATTTTTCGCTATCCATATAGTTTATACGGCAAAACTATCAAGAGAACACAATGTTTTTTTATTGGTTTCGGTACAACTTTTAACAGTAGCTCTTTTATCTGCTATGCTCTCTTTGCTTGTTGATCCTTTTACCATACCGAAAGAGTGTTCCTATGCTCTTGTACTGGCTCTTGTTTCGACGGTTATCTTTGCTACAGTTTATGCACTTTTCATTCAAACTTATATGCAACAGTTTACCACCCCTGCAAAAACTGCCATCATATTTACTATGGAGCCTGTTAGTGCAGCAATATTTAGTTACTTTTATGCAAATGAAACTTTAAACGATATTCAAATAGCGGGAGGAGCCATCATGATATCCGCCATACTTATAGCTGAACTTGGAACATATTATAAAAATCGATAACTTTACCGTATAATTTTTGGATTGACTTTTATATCACTCAAGCCTACAAAATCCTTAAAAGTATATGCCTCTATAGCATATCTCCCTATCATTGCAGCATTGTCGGAGCAGTATTGAAGAGAAGCGAGAATCATTTCCATGTTGAACTCTTCACATAAAGAGAGTATCTCTCTTCTTAGGTATTCATTGGCACTTGCACCTCCAACAATAGAAAAAATCGAAATATCCTCAGAATACTCTTTTAATATTTTTTTTGTTTTATGCACAAGATGAGCTACTGCTACTTTTTGAAAAGATGCACAAATATCTGCCTTATCTTGCTCATTTAAAATTCCAAGAGATTCTATGGCCAATCTTACTTGATTTTTAAGTCCGGAATAACTAAAAGCTATTCTGTTTGAATTATACAAAGGAGTGGTAAAAGCAAATCTACTTTCATCACCTTTTTTTGCATACTCCTCTACGATAGGACCTCCCGGATATCCAAGTCCAAGCATTTTGGCCACTTTGTCAAAACTTTCTCCAAAACTATCATCTAAAGTTGAAGCAAGAATTTCATACTCAAAAAAATTTTTTACATTTAAAACCTGAGTATGCCCTCCTGAAACCAAAAGGGTAATCATAGGAAAAACTCCATCTTTCTCTATAAACAAAGATGAGATATGTCCTTTTAGATGATTTACGGCTATTAGGGGCTTATCAAGGGCTATACATAGTGCTTTTGCCATAGTTACACCCTCTACCAAAGTAACACTTAGTCCAGGTTCGTTTGTAACAGCTATAGCTTTTATGCCATCAAAATAAGTTTTGCATTCCTCAAGGATTTTAGGAAGTGCTTCAGCATGAAGTCTTGCAGCAAGCTCCGGAACTACACCTCCGTACTTTGAGTGCTGTAACTCTTGGGATATTTTTTTATGAAAAAGCAGTTTTTTCGTCTCTATCTCTGTTATAGCTATAGAACTATCATCACAACTACTCTCTATACTAAGTATCATTTAAAGTATCACTTTGATATGCCAAGGTTCAAATCTAACACCATAGCTGTTATTTATACCATATCTCATCGAAATATATTTCAATCTTCTTAGCTTGGAAAACTCTTTTGTGGTAGCAAATCTTGAGGTAAAGTTCGAATACCCCCAATCTTTCCTACCCACATCAAAATCTCTGATAGTATGGTATGAGTAGCCCGGCGGAGCTATATTGAAAGAGGCTAAGGATAAGTTTCCGTTTAGTCTTATTACCTTTCCATAAAATAGATAGCTCTGCTTAATCACACTTCTTACTCCGGATGTTAACTTTAAAGTAGATCCTACATCTTTTAAGATTTTTTTATAATCCTCTTTCGGTTTTCCTTTAAAAAGATAGTGTCCGCTATTTTCTATCTTTACTATTTTTGTCGTGTCTATTTTGTGAGCTATATCTCTGACCGTTCTTTTTCCATAAAAGCCAAGAGTAGAAGCATCCATATAAAAAATCTTTTCCATAAGCTTTAACTCTTTTTTGTTAAACTCACCTATATGTTTATGTCTCTTGGCTATTTTCAAAGCTTCATCAAATGAAATAATATTAAAATTTCCATACCCGACTTGCCTTTGTATCATCTTCAATTTTTGAAAAATAGCAGTAAAATCTTTATGCTCATAATCTTGTAAATATTTATATCTATTTGTGTCTGCATAAAGATCACAAATTCCTCCACATGTCATAATCGTTGATACTTTTAAAAAACCTCTTCTATCCATCAGCTTTCTCTCTCACAAAATTTTCTTACCTCTTTATCCACTTCAAAAATATCATCAAAAGAGTTCAATTTCACATCTTGAAATTTATCATATACAGATAAAACCAAATGGGAGATATCCAAAAATCCTATCTTACTCTCTAAAAATTTGCCCACCCCTACTTCATTTGCTGCATTTACGACAACTCCCATATCCGGATTTGACAAAACTTCATCTTTTATTTGCCATATAGGATATCTCTTTTCATCTATTCTCTTAAAGGATATTTCTCCCATATTTAAAAGGTCGATATTGGGTAAAATCCTATCTTTTATATTATCTCCCAACAAAGCATAAGCTATAGGAAGTTTCATATCCGCTCCTGCAAAATGGGCCGTGGTACTCCCGTCTTTAAAATCTATCAATGCATGAACGATGGACTTAGGCTCCATAATAGCATCCACCATATCCGTACCAAAAAGCCACTTAGCCTCAAGAAGTTCAAAGAGTTTATTTGTCATAGTAGCACTATCTATACTTATCTTTTTACCCATGCTCCAATTTGGATGTTTTAGGGCATCTTGGGCTTTCATACTTTTTATCATATCCATAGGAGTATCCCTAAAAGGACCTCCGCTTGCCGTGATGGTTATCTTGTCGATTTTTCTACCGTTTAAAAGATACCATATTGCAAAATGCTCACTATCTATAGGAGAGATTTTAGAAACATCCACAAATTTACCAGCGGCTACAAGACTCTCTTTGTTGGCAAGTGCTACTTTTTTCCCACATTTTATAGCTTCTATCGTTGGCTTAAGCCCTAAAAAACCTACAAGCGAATTAACAACAATATCACTATTTGAATGCTTTATTATCTCTATAATTCCATCCATTCCATAAAAAATATTGTTGTGATTTATTTTAGATATAGAGTTTTTGTCTGCTATTGCAACATACTTAGGAGAAAATTTTTTTATCTGTTTATTCAATAAGTCAATATTTTTACCGGCCACCAAAGCCTCTACTTTAAGATTAAATTTTTCTGCAATATTTAATACATTTACACCGATAGAACCGGTACTACCAAGTACTACCACTTATGCTAAACCTCTCAAAAGTATAACCATCACCACACTAGCAAAAAGATATCCGTCAACCCTATCAAGCACACCTCCGTGTCCGGGTAAAATATTGCCGCTATCTTTAACTCCTGCTTCTCTCTTTAAATAACTCTCAAACAAATCTCCGTAAATAGCAGATATAGAGGCGATAATACTTACTATCAAAGAAAGCCAAAATCCGACAAAATTCAACCCACAAAGAGTTCCGATGATAGCAGAAACTATAATGCCCCCAAAAACACCCTCTATGGTTTTATTGGGTGATATGGGAGAAAATTTATTTTTGCCTATACTTTTACCCACAAAGTATGCTCCGACATCGCTACCGACAACTACGATAACAAGCCATATCAAAACCCCCATGCCAAAATCGTGATAAAGTGCGAGCATAAATAAAAAAGGTGTTACGGGATATAAAAAAGGATACAGCAATTTAAAATCAACTTTTTGATAATATAACATAACTATCAATACTATAATCAATGTCAAAAATGAAAGATCATCCGGGTTTGGATAAAAAAATGCAACAATCCAAATCAAAACTAAAAGAAAGTATATATTGTTATTTTCGATTTTAAACAGTTTTATGGCTTCATGAGTAGCTAAAATATATGCCACCCCAAGAAACAACCAAGTTATAAAAAAATTATCCAATACGGCGATCAACCCGACCACTACCACAAGTATCAATCCTGTAATATATCTCTGTTTGTCTTTTAAAAAACTCTCTTTTATATTCATTTCACTTCCCAAATTTTTATTTGTTATGATACCATTATACTTTTATATCCAAGTGATGTGTGCTTTTTATCTCTTGTATTTTATCTTTTTTTATACTATTTTTATTTTGTTTGATAAATTTATTTTCTTCCTCTTTTTCTCCGGTACTTTCATCATTTTTTTCTCTCTCATGCTCTTTTTCGGGATCAATCCTATATGTTTCTTCCGTGGGTCTAACTTCGGCAATCTCTTCCTCTTTTTCATTTAATATTTGAGCAGCAACACTATTTTGCAAATCAAGTCTATTTTGAAAATCAATCTGCTTTGAAGCGGGTATTTGCATATTTTGATTTGCATATATAACACCGCCGACCGGAGAAATAGACATGTTAACCCCTTATGATATATCTATCTTAATGCTATTATAGTTCACATAATGAACCTTAGCTCTATTTTCGACCTTTACATTTCTTCTTTTTGTATAATCGACAAAAAAGCTACCTTTTTGAGTAGTGCTAAATTTGACACACAAATTTGCGGCAAACTCAATCACACTTTTTGGTATCTCTTTTTTGTCATTTCTTATTATAACATGTGTTGACGGAATATCTTTTAAATGTAGCCATAAATCATTCATTTTGGCCTTTTTTAAAAGTTGAGCATTGGCTCTTTCATTCTTGCCGAGACTTATCTTATATCCCATAAAATAGAAATTTTCAATTCCGTCACTTAACTTCTCTTTTTTTGAATTTTTCTCTTTTTTTGGAAAATATAGTTTGAGCTCATCAACACTTTTTACACTCTTAACTATCTCTTGGAGTCTCGATAAATACTTTATTTTAGAATCAATATTTTCTTGTTCTATATGAATATTTTTTGACTTTTGTTTTAATTTTTTTGAAACATTAAAGAGTATATCGGTGGCATGAGAAGGACTTTTCGCCTCTTTGGGCAGAGATATGCTCACTTCGTTACCTTCAAAGTCCTCCAAAACAATCTCTTTTTGATAACTCTTTATTTTATGCAGATTGGCAAGTATCAATTCCGCCTCTTTTTGATATTTTTGAGATCTTTTTATCAACTCTTCGGGCTTTTTTAAAGACTTTTTTATCTTTTCAAATTTATCTATCTTCTTTTGAATCTCTATAAGTTTTTGATTTGTCGCTTGGTTTAATTTTTTCTGCTCTTTAATTTTAAATTGCTCATATAAATAATCCTCTATATCTTCGATACTTTTTTCACTCTCTTTTAAATCATAAGGAGGCAAATCGGGCAGTTTGATACCATTTTGTATAACTCTATATGAAACCGAACCGTCTATATGCCTCAATGCTTCAACTATTATAAAATCCTCATCCGTTATGATAAAATTGGTATGTCTTCCCGTAAATTCAAGTTGCAAAAAAGTTTTTACCGATTTATAACTTTTTTTTTGCTCCAACTCAAATCTTAAGACTTTATTGCTTTTTAAAACCCTTATATCTTTCATAAAAGAAGAATTGCATCTTTTTTTTAAAACTATATCAAATGGAGCCATATACTCTTTTGATACTTTAAAATCATCATTTTTAAATATATAAGATTCGCCTTTTTTCATATCGAAAAAGATTGATTTATTTTTATCAAAAACCATCTTTACAATAGTATCATCAACCCTAAAAACTTTATCTATCTTTTTAAATCTCTTTAAATAATTTGCAATCTCAACAAGTTCATATCTTTTCATATATTCATTATAGAGCAAGGGTGCTTAAAAGCTTATTTTTTAAGCACCCTTGCTAAAATTTTGATATTTATTTTTCAAATTTGTAAAATTCAGCTACTAATTTTTGTGCTACTTGCATTATAGGGTAGGTGGTTGGTGCTGAAGTCAAAAGCGGATGGGTAGCAACTTGAAAACTTATAAGATCAAAGATTGTATAATTTCTTTCAATTATCGCTCCAAGTATATTTATCATTTCTCCAGCATCAAGACCGCCGACTATTTGAGCACCTATAACAACACCTCCTTTTTTTGTGGCTATTAGTTTGATTATCTGTTCTTGAGTATTTGGAAGGGTTGCAGGATGTTTACCAGCAACTTCAACTACCATTGAGATATGTTCAATTCCCTCTTCTTTTGCTTGTTTCTCCGTAACACCGACTGAACCAAAAGCTTGATCATTCATAACTGTTGAAAAAATTCCAATCGTTCCTTTGAAAGATTTTACAAGATTTATATTAAAAAGATTTGCGGATGCCACTCTCGCTTCCGCCGTTGCAGTTGAGGCAAGCATAAGGTGAGTTACACGACGAGTTATAAAATCTCTCTTTTCCGCACAATCTCCAATAGCAAAAATATCTTTTATATTGGTTCTCATATATTCATCTACTCGGATTGAACCGAACTCTCCTATATGGATACCGCTATTTTTAGCAACATCAACATTTGCAACATAACCAGTAGCCAAAACAATAGCATCAGCCTCTATGGTTTTGCCACTTTGAAGTTCTACTCCACAAGCTACACCATCTTTTGTTAAAATAGTCTTTGTTCTCTCTCCTTTGAGAAATTCTATGCCATTATTTTTAATAATCTTTTCCATATAAGCAGAAATTTCTTCATCAAAAGAATTTTTTAAAAGTTTTGAACCTATGAGAATAACATCCTTGCCTACTGATTTTAACTCGTCTGCCAACTCTATACCTATAAATCCGGTTCCTACTATAATAATTTTTTGCTTATTTTCAAGCTCATCATGCATTTTGCGAATATAAGCTGGTGATTTTGGCACTTGATATACACCCTTTGCATTATGATTTGCTATTTGTGTTGGAATTTTTGGAATTGAACCGGTTGCAATAATAAGTTTTTGATAACCATAAACTTCACCGCTTTTACAAGTTACTGTTTTTGCTTCAGTATCGATTTTCAGTGCTTCATCATATATGAGTTCCGTTCCCATTTTTGCTGCCATATTACCACAGGGGATCATATCATCTTCAACACTATGAAGTAATTTTCCAAACACATAAGGAATCCCGCAAGGAACCATAGAATCTTTTTCCTTCTTGATAATACTAACACTTTTGTGAGGATAATACATCCTACATCCACTTGCGGCAACCAAAGCAGACGGTCCACCACCTATTATTAAAATCTCTTTTTGTATCATAATTTACTCCTCTTTAATTTTTATTTGATAATTATAGTGAAACTATTTGATATAGTTTATTAATATTTTCATATTTTTCTCTTTTATCTTTTAATATTTTTTAAATAATATGCCAATCCAAAAAGTAAGAATGTAACCCCTACTAATAAATAAACGGCATATAGTATTTTCTCAGGTCCTATAATGGCAAACTTAAATACGAGCATTAAAGCCTCTATCGACAAAGCTATAATGATAGATCCGAGAAATCTTATCATAGTTTTATGCATATCATCATCATGACCTTGCCTGTGTTTCCCAAGCACTTCCTCTTCAAAAATCGTCTTAATAAGATCAAATATAGCCAAAGAGAGAGTTATCAAAATAGTGGCTTCGAACATCTCTTTTATATCAAGTTTTTCTATACTAAATCCATAAGTGGCTATACTCATCAAACCCTTAAAAAACAGCAAAAAAGACACCATAAAAAGAGCAAAACAAAAAAAAGAGTACATTGTCTTATTAAATTTGCCAAAAATCGAGTCGATAGAAGTAGGATGAGCAATCTTTAAAATCTTTTGTAAAGATATATCAAGACATACGATAAATTTTAATTTATTATTTTCATCATATACCGGATATGATGCCGTCACAACTAACTCTTTTATTATGGAAGAAGGGTAGGGATCCGTTAAAATACACTTTTTCTCTCTTGCGGCTCTATAATAAAAGGCTCTCATACTTTTATTGATATTTTTATCTTTTCTATATTCATTTGTATCTGAAACCGCATCTATAATTTGCACACCTGTAGAATCCAGTACATATAGAGCATCTATTTCTCTATTTTCTTTTTTTATTTTTTTTAAAGCTTGAATGATAGCTTCAAGAGAGGGATTTGGTATCCTGTTTGGTATATTTCTTGATAAAAGAAAACATAAAAAAGCTCTTGCTTTTGTCCTTATCTCTTCAAAATTTTTTATCTCTTTTGTTGTCATACAAGATATCCTTTTTGTTTATATATAAGTTTATTGTATCAAAAATTAAGTTAAATAATCTTTTAAATAATTTTATGGTATCATACATTTTTTCAAAGGTATAATGATTTGATAAAAGCTAAAAAAAAATTCGGACAAAATTTTTTAAAAGATGATATTTTTACAGATAAAATCATCCAATCGATGCCCAAAGACAACTTGAGAGTTGTAGAAATTGGGCCTGGATTAGGTGATTTGACAAAAAAGTTGCTAATCCATAAAAAGGTTACAGCTTTTGAGATAGATGATGATTTGTGTCAAGTATTAAGATCAACTTTTTCTTCTTATATCAAAGAGGGAAATTTAGATCTTCAATGTACGGATGTTTTGGAGTATTGGCAAAAAAAGAGCTTAATAGACCAGCAATACAATCTGGTAGCGAATTTGCCCTACTACATTGCGACAAAAATAGTATTGAAACTACTAAAAGATGATAATTGTCACAATATTTTAGCAATGCTTCAAAAAGAAGTTGCTGAAAAATTTTGTGCAAAACCAAATGATAAAAAGTTCGGTTATTTATCTATTATAGCCGAGTTGTCGGGAGATAGCGAGATTTTATTTGATGTTCCGGCGGAGTATTTTAATCCTCCTCCAAAAGTAACATCCTCTTTTTTGCAAATAAAAAAGAGGTCCAAACTGGTAGGTAAAAATAGTTTTTTTAAAACTGACTCCGAGTTTGGAAGATTTGAAAAGTTTATAAGAGTATGCTTTTCAAGTCCAAGAAAAACACTCAAAAAAAATCTCTCTTTTTATGGCAAAGAGGATATTTTTTCCCATTTCAATACGATAAAAATAGAGTCAAATACAAGACCTCATCAACTATCTTCGCTCAAATATCTTGAATTATTCAAACTAATAGAAAGTTTGCAAAAAAAGGTAAAAAATGAACGAGAAAGAGAACAAAAAGGTAACACAAAAACAACCACAAGCGAAAAAGACAAAAAACAACAATAGAAAGAGAAACCAAAATTTCTCAAAGCAAAGACCTCAAAGTCAAAAAAACGAAGTTTGGTATAAAGATCTTCAAAAGTGTATAGAGGCTAACAAGAACATACAAAAAAGAAGAGTCTATCCTATGAATTTTCAAAATCCTTCAGGAAACGGAAAGGTCAAGATAACTCCGCTTGGAGGACTTGGAGAGATAGGTGGCAACATAATGGTAATGGAGACCAATACTTCAGCTATCATTATAGATGTAGGAATGAGCTTTCCTGATGATGAGATGCATGGAGTGGATATATTGGTACCGGATTTTTCATATCTAAGAAGTATCAAAAACAAGATAAAAGGTATCGTGATAACTCATGCTCATGAAGATCATATAGGTGCATTACCTTATCTTTTTAAAAATCAAGACTTGCAGTTTCCTATATATGCGACACCTCTTCCACTTGGTATGATAGCCAATAAATTTGACGAGCATAAAATCTCTAAAAAATTTTTTAGACCGGTAGAGAAGAGAAAAGTATATAAAATAGGCGATTTTGATGTTGAGTGGATACATATAACTCACTCCATCATAGATGCCTCTTCTCTTGCCATTACGACCGATGCCGGCACCATCATACATACAGGAGACTTCAAGATAGACCACACTCCTATAGACGGACTTCCTTCCGATCTTAATAGATTTGCATACTATGGCGACAAAGGAGTATTGTGTCTTTTAAGCGATAGCACAAACTCATACAAGCCGGGTTTTACAAGAAGTGAAAGCTCCGTAGGCCCTACATTTGATACTATTTTTTCAAAAGCCAAGGGTAGAGTTATCATGTCTACATTCTCTTCCAATATACACAGAGTCTATCAAGCCATAACTCATGGCATTAAGTATGGTAGAAAAGTGGCTGTTATCGGAAGAAGCATGGAAAAAAACTTAAACACTGCTATGGAGCTTGGCTATATAGAGCTTGATAATAAAATCTTTATAGATGCCCATGAAGTACACAGATATAATGATAAAGATGTGCTTATCGTCACAACCGGAAGCCAAGGAGAGTCGATGAGTGCTCTTTTTAGAATGGCTACCAACGAACACAGACATATAAAGATAAAGCCAACAGATCAAATAATCATATCAGCAAAAGCGATACCGGGCAATGAAGCAAGTGTTTCAAAAGTTTTAAACTATCTTTTTAAATCAGGTGCAGATGTAGCATATCAAGACTTCAGCGAAATTCATGTCAGCGGACATGCCGCCCAAGAGGAGCAAAAGCTGATGCTAAGACTTGTTAAGCCTAAATTTTTCTTGCCGGTTCACGGAGAGTACAATCACATCCACAGACACAAAGAAACGGCTATGAAGTGTGGGATACCTGAGAAAAATATCTATCTTATGAGTGACGGGGATCAGATAGAATTAACTCAAAGATATATCAAAAAATCGGGATCCGTTAAAACCGGAAAGGTTTATATAGATAATCAGATCAACAAACAGATAGAAAACGATGTCGTTATAGATAGACAAAAGTTAGCCGAATCAGGCATCATATCGGTTATAGCCCAGATAGATAAAAGCACCAATAAACTCATAGGAAAACCGAAAGTCTTAAGCTACGGTATAGTTCCGGATAAAGATATGAAGAACTTTGAAAAAGAGGTGGGAGACATACTTGACCAATTGCTTATAAACTCTAAAAAAGAGATCTTGCAAAATCAAAAAGCGGTAGAAAATACTTTAAGACAAGCGGTTAGAAAACATGTCTTTAGAAAACTTAAAAAATATCCTACCGTAGTACCGACAATATTTATACTATAAGGTTAAAAAATGAATTTTAAAAAAATTGCCAAAGAGGTATTGACTATCGAGGCAAATGAGCTTTTAAGAGCGGCAAATGAGCTTGACGATGAGATAGAAAAAGCGGTTGAGCTTATATCTAATATCAAAGGAAAACTCATAGTTACGGGTGTGGGCAAATCGGGACTTATCGGAGCAAAGATAGCTGCTACTTATGCAAGCACAGGAACAAGTAGCTTTTTTATACATCCCACGGAGGCTATGCACGGCGACCTTGGGATGATAGGAAAAGATGATGCCGTCTTGGCTATAAGCTATAGTGGAGAGAGTGAAGAGCTTATCAGACTTCTTCCTCATATTAAAAGATTTGAGATACCCTTGATAGCTATGGCAAAAAGCAAAGACAGTACTCTTGGAAAATATGCTGATGTTTTTTTATCTATCAATGTTACAAAAGAGGCTTGTCCGTTAAATACAGCTCCTACAAGTTCAACAACTCTCACTTTAGCTATTGGAGATGCTCTTGGGGTTTGTTTGATGAGAAAAAAAGAGTTTAAAAAAGAGGATTTTGCATCTTTCCATCCGGGAGGATCTCTTGGCAAAAGACTTTTTGTAAAAGTTAAAGATATCATGAAAAGTGAAGATCTTCCTATGTGCAATGAAAATACACCTATGAAAGAGGCTATACTGACTATGAGTGAGGGAAGACTCGGAAATGTTCTTATAGTGGATAATAATGGGGTATTGAAAGCGGTATTAAGTGACGGAGATGTTAGAAGAGCTTTACTTGATGACGATTTTTCCATAGATAAATCTGCTATATCTTATGCCGGCAAATCTCCAAAAACGATAGACAATAAAGAGATGTTGGCAAGTGATGCTCTAAAGATCATAGAAAAACACAAGATACAGATACTGGTAGTAACAAATACGAATAAAAAAATAGAAGGTGTACTACATATCCATCATCTTGTAGAAGCGGGTATAAAATAATAATATGTCAGCAAACAGTCTAAAAAGGTTTAACGAGTGTCGGATATAGTTATATACAGTAATGGCGAAATAGATTTAAATATACCGTTGAAAGATAAAACTCTCTGGGCTAATATCAAGGAAATAGCTATCATATTTGATATAGATAGAAGTGTGGTTTCAAGACATATAAAAAATATTTTTAAAGATGGAGAATTGGATGAAAAAGCGGTGTGTGCAAATTTTGCACACACCACAAAGCATGGTGCAATTTCCGACAAGACACAAACAAGAAAATTGAAATATTATAATCTTGATATCATTTTAGCAGTGGGCTATAGAACAAATTCCTCTAAAGCTATCAAATTTAGACAGTGGGCAGCAAAAGTTTTAAAAGAGTATATTTTTAATAGATATGCCATCAATAGAGAAAAAATAACTCAACAGAGACTTTTAAGACTTGAAAATGATGTAGAAAACATAAAAAGAGATATTAAAAATAATTCGTTAGAGTTAAGGCAGGGTATATTTTTTGATGGGGAGATTTTTGATGCTTATAAATTTGTAAACGATATCATCAAAAGTGCAAAAGAATCCATCAAACTTATAGATAACTATATAGACGAAAGCATATTGATCTTGCTAAGTAAAAATCATAAAGATTTACAAAAAGGTAAAAATTGGAAAAAATTAGATTAAATAAAATGATCTCTCACAATACGAAGTATTCAAGAAGAGAGGCGGATGAGCTGATAAAAAACGGCGATATAACCATAGATGGAAAAGTTGTAACGGACCTCTCCACAAAGGTAAACTTTGAAGATAAGATAAGGATAAAAGGAAGAAGACTTTATAAAAAAGATCATTTTACCGTGATAGTTTATCATAAACAAAAAGGCGAACTTGTAACAAAAAGGGATGATAGGGGTAGAAAAACTATATTTGATACACTTCCAAAAAAATATGCTCACTATCTTCCCATAGGAAGACTTGACTTTGCAAGCGAGGGGCTTTTGCTACTAACCGACTCTGCAAATGTAGCGACCAAACTTATGAAAAGCAATCTTGAAAGAGTTTATTATCTAAAGATAAAGGGTTTTGTAACCCCTGCTATGGAGGAGGGCATGAAAAATGGTGTTTTGATACCTTCAAATGTAGGCGGACATAAAGACAGCAATATAGAGTCTATGAGAATTTCACCCTTTTTGGCATACAAAATCATCAAAAATTCCCCCACCTTTTCCAAGCTCAAAGTAGCTATAAGCGAGGGGAAAAACAGAGAACTTAGAAGATTTTTCGCCTTTTACGATAGTGAAGTTACGGATCTTAAAAGAGTTAGTTTCGGAGGAATTGAGCTTGGCACTTTAAAGCCGGGTAAAAGCAGATACCTTGAAAAAAATGAGTATCAAAACTTGCATGATTTTATACATCAAAAATAGATATGAAAATCATTGAGAATTTAACTGAAATATTAAGACCTAAAACGATTGATGAATTTATAGGGCAAAAAAAGATAGTTTCAAAAGATAGTGCTTTATATAAGCTCATCAAATCGGGCAAAATTCCCCACTGCTGTTTTTGGGGAAAAAGTGGAAGTGGAAAAACTACCCTTGCCAAAATCATCGCAAATGAAACGAAAAATCCATTTTTTTATATGGACGGAACAAGTTTTAAAGTCGATAATTTAAGAAAGATACTAAAAGAGTACAGAAACACTCTATTAAAACCCGTGATATTTATAGATGAGATACACAGACTCTCAAAAACCCAGCAAGAGGTTTTGCTTATACCTATGGAGAAAAAAGAGTGTATCCTCATAGGTGCCACTACTGAAAATCCCAGCTACTCTTTGACTATGGCGATAAATTCGAGGATGATGAACTTTAAATTTAAAAGTTTAAGAGAAAGTGACCTTGAAGAGCTATTAGAGAGAGTCAAAAAAAGATATGATTTTAAGATAGACAAAGAGGCTAAAGAGTATCTTATTCTCTCAAGCGGGGGCGATGCAAGAGCCATGCTAAACCTTTTGGAATACTCTCTTGTTGTATCTGAAAAGATAGATATAAAAACATTAAAATCCCTAAGACAAGAGCCTTTAAAAGAGGGGATGAGCTCCAAAGAGAATCATTATGAGTATATAAGTGCTATGATAAAGAGTATAAGAGGAAGTGATATAGATGCCTCGTTATATTATTTGGCAAAATTGATAGAGGGGGGAGAGAGGAGCGATTTTATAGCAAGAAGATTAGTTATACTCTCAAGCGAAGATATAGGAAATGCAAATCCCAATGCCCTAAATATAGCCGTAAATACTCTAATCGCTGTCAAAGAGATAGGCTCCCCCGAAGATAGGATAATCCTCTCTCAATGTGTCGTCTATCTTGTATCCTCTCCAAAATCAAACAGCTCCTATAAAGCAATAAATGAGGCGATAAATTATGCAAAAAATGATACAACACATGAAGTACCCGCACACTTAAAAGGTAATTCTAAAGAGTATCAATATCCTCACGATTTTGGGGGATATGTCAAACAACAATATATGCGAAATGAGATAAAATTTTATAAAATCAAAGAGGTGGGTTTTGAAAAAACTTTAAACGAATGGATAAATAAAATAAAGGGTAAAGCATGAATATAGCAATTATCGGAGGCGGAATAAGCGGACTTTCAACAGCATTTTACATAAAAGAGTATATGCCCAAAGCTGATATTACGATATTTGAAAAAGAGAATCATCTTGGCGGAAAAATGAATACTGCAAATAAAGAGGGGTTTTTAGTAGAGGAGGGTAGTAATGGTTTTTTATCCAATAAACCCGACACTTTAGAACTTGTCAAACTTAGCAAGTGCGAAGATATACTTTTAAAAAGCAGCGATGAGGCTAGGCTTAGATTTATATATGACGGTTCTTTGGAAGTATTACCAGAATCTCCCGGAGCTTTTATAAAAACTCCTCTTTTAAGCTTGAAAGGCAAGTTGAGAGTGGCTTATGAAATATTTGCAAAACCAAAAAAAGACGATAGTGACGAAAGTTTACAAGAATTTGGTTATAGAAGAGTAGGAAAAGAGATGACAGATGTCTTTTTAGATGCAATGGTAGCAGGAATTTATGCCTCTACTCCTGCAAAGATATCAGCTCCGGCAGCCTTTCCTCTTGTAGTCAATCTTGAAAAAAAGTACGGCTCTTTATTTAAAGGAATGTTAGCAAAAAAGAAAAAAGAGGCGGGACCCGGAGGAGTTTTAATGAGCTTTAAAGGAGGTGTTAGCACTTTTATAGAAAGATTACAAAAAGCTATGGATGTAAATATAGTAAAAAATACAGATATAACAACTATTAAAAAATTTGAAGAGAGATATAGAGTTATAGGTAAAAATCTCGATATGAAATTCGATAAAATCATCCTTTCTGCTCCTGCTTTTGAAAGTGCAAAAATACTAAGAACTTTAGCTCCTGAGATCGCCGATAGGCTAAATGATATAGAGTACTCTCCCATTTCTATAGTTGGACTTGGATATGACAATCTTAATCATGATTTAAAAGGCTTCGGACTACTTGCAACTACAAGAGCAAATCAAGATGTCCTCGGGGTGCTTTGGGACAGTTCCATATTTTTAGACAGAGTTCCAAAAGGCAAAAAATTATTAAGAGCTATGATAGGTGGACAAAGAAGTCCTCAACTTGCTTTAAAGAGTGATGAAGAGCTTATAAAGTTGGCAACAAACGGGGTAAAAAATACTATGGGTATTGACAAAAAAGCCGATACATTTTATGTGAAAAGATGGGAAAAAGGCATACCCAACTACAAAGTAGGACATTTATCAAATGTAAATAAAATCTTTGAAATGTTAAAAAATTATGAAGGTATTTATCTAAATTCAAATGCATATCGCGGTATAGGATTGAACGATTGTGTAAGTAATTCTAAAAAATGTGCAAAAGAAGTGACTAAAAAAATTTAAATATGATTAAAAAGTTTATAACTATTACTCTTGGTTTCTCAACTTTACTCTTTTGTAGCCCTCTACAAGAAGCTATAAATAATGCAAAACCATACTCTACCATAAATTTATCCAAAGGTAGATTTGAAGGGCATATAATTATAAATAAACCCATCATAATCATTGGGAAAAATGAAAAAACGATCATAGATGGAATGGAAAAAAATACCGTTATAACTATAAAAAGTCCAAATGTCATATTAGAGAACTTAACCATCACCGGAAGCGGACATAGAAAAGAGGATTTTGATAGTGGTATAACAGCCGAAAAAGCGGACAATCTAAAAATAGAAAATTGTAAAATCACAGATAGCTTGTATGGCATTTATATAATGATGACAAAAAATGCTTTGATAAAAAATAACTATATAACTTCTAAAAAAGAGAAAATTCCCTTAAGAGGTGACGGACTAAAGCTTTGGTATTGCAACAATTCACTTATCCAAAATAATAAATTTGAAAAAGTAAGAGATATAAATCTTGCCCATTCAAATAATAACACTATCCAAAATAATAAATTTTTTAACAATAGATTTGCTACATATCTTGAGATGAGTCACAATAACATCATAAAAAATAACTTATACAAATACAATGAAGTATCCATCATGTTAATGGGTTCTAAAAATATCAAAGTCATCTCAAACAAAGTTTTAAGTTCAAAAGGAGTAGCCGGTGTCGGAATCCTTATGAAAGAGGGTACAAATCTGCATTTTGAAAACAATACCGTTAAATATAATGCCAAAGCATTTTACATAGACAACAAAGCTACTGAAAGGGGGATGCAAAGATATATCATAAACAATGAAATATCCTTCAACCTTGAGGCTTTGCACTTCCATCTACTTGTAAGCAATAACACTATAAAAAGAAATAAAATTCACGACAATCTTGACGATGTGGTTAAAGACTTAACCGGATATCCCAATAGAAATAATGTTGTTGAGTATAACTACTGGGGAGAGTATGAGGGGTTTGATAAAAATCATGACAACATAGGAGATACACCCTATGTTATCTACGAGTATGCCGATAGATTGTGGAGTTATGATCCTAAGATAAAATTTTTCTACGGCAATGTTGTTATAAGTTTAACCAACTTTTTATGCAAAATAGCCCCTTTTGCAGAGCCAATTTTGCTTCTTGAGGATAAAAAGCCTGTCATGTTTTAAGTCTTTCTTAAAGTATCTTTTCTGCTTATAAATAAAATTTCCATTTTTTTTATGGAACCATTGTATAGTAATCCTATTATGGTATAATTATAAAAAATTAATTTAAAAAGGTAAAACAATGAAAATGTATGTATGCGGACACACCAATCCTGATTCAGATTCTATCTGTGCAGCCATCTCTCTATCTTATCTTAAAAATCAGCTTGGAGATGAAGCAACTCCTGCAAGACAAGGAGATATAAATCCTGAAAGTAGATTTATATTGGATAAATTTGATATTGAAGAACCTATCTTAAAAACTGCATACAAAAATGAAAATCTTTTTATAGTTGATTATTCAGATTTAGCTCAAGCTCCAAAAGATATAAAAGAAGCAAATATATTGGGGATAGTTGATCATCATAAACTCGGAGATATAACCACTCCTACTCCCCTTGAGTGTTGGATAAGGCCTGTAGGCTGTTCAAACACAATAATAAAAGAAATGTTTGACTACTATAAGGTGGATATTCCTAAAAATTTAGCCGGTATTATGCTTTGTGCTATATTGAGTGATACGGTTATTTATAAATCTCCAACTTGCACCGAAGAGGATATAAAAGCTACTGAAGAATTAGCTAAAATTGCCGAGGTTGAAGATATAAAAGCTCTTGGTATGGAAATGTTTTTGGTAAAATCTGCCGTCAAAGGAGCAACTCCGAGAGAACTTGTCACAAGAGATTATAAAGACTTCGATATGAGCGGTAAAAAGGTGGGTATCGGTCAACTTGAAGTAGTTGATCTTAGTGTATTTGACGATATGATAGATGATCTTTTTAAAGATATGGAAGCCCTAAAAGAAGAAGGTGATAGACATAGCATTTTACTACTTTTGACAGATATTATCAATGAAGGTTCAAAACTTCTTGTTATTAGTGATGATGAGAGTTTAATAGAAAAAGCTTTTGAAACAAAACTTGAAAACTCTATGAGTTATCTACCGGGAGTCTTAAGCAGAAAAAAACAGGTAGTTCCATTTTTAGAAAAAATTTTTAGTTAAAGGATAAGCGATGTTGTTCTCCAAAAAAGATAATTTAAACAAGCATAAAGACGATATGGGGAAAAAAGTAAATGAATGTATAGAAAAGTTGCAAAATAAAATTGTTGATGAAAAATTTTTACAAAATTTTAATGCAAATTTATCTTTAGAAGAAAAAATGGACTCCATAATAGAATATGTTGTTAATTTAAACTATGAAATGAATTTTTTTATTATGAATTTTCCGGTAGCTATGTTTGCAATAGATCCTCAAAGAAAAATGTTAGTATGGAATAAAAGCTTTGAAGAGATTACGGGATTTAATGAAAATGATATAAGTTCTCTTTCAATTCCTCAAGCACCAAAAATATTATGGTCGAAAAATCCTTCGGAATGTAAAGTATGTAAATTGGTCGGAAAGTATGATAAAGAGAGAAAAAGTGGTATAGGTATAGCCGAGATTACCACTAAACAAGGAAAAATTATACCGGTATATGTTTATGTTGAGCCTATAGTTAAAGATGGAGAAGTGATTAAAACTTATGTAACTCTTAGAAATTTATTGACAGAAAGAGCCAAAGAGGCTGAGATAAGAAAAGACTTTTTTAAACAAGAAGCCAGTGAAATGATAAAAGTATTGGAAAATATATCCAATCACAAATTAAACACCAATCTTAACATCTCAAATGATAACGACTTTAAAGTACTTGAACAACCGATAAAAGAGATACAACACACTCTAAAAGAGTTAGTTACCAGACTAAAAGAGTCATCATCCTTAGTAAAAGAGATTCATGATGATATATTTAACAAATTAAATATTCTTTTAGAGTGGAATGAAAGTAAATTTTTGCCATCTCAAGCAGAAGCAAGCGATAAAGCAAATGAATTAAATGAATCTATGGGTGATATAGAAAAAATGGTTGAAATGATAAAAGATATATCTGATCAAACAAATCTTTTAGCACTAAATGCAGCTATAGAGGCAGCAAGAGCAGGTGAGCATGGAAGAGGTTTTGCCGTAGTTGCAGATGAGATTAGAAAACTTGCCGAAAAATCTCAAAAAAGTGCAACGGAGATAACAGCTATCATCAACTTGATAAAAGCAAATGTTTATAATATGAATGAAGATATAACAAATACACAAAATGAAGTCAAACAATTATCCACTTCTTTAGAAGATATAATGGAAAAATTTGATTCTATGGCTAGAAATGTCATAAATCTTGAAAATCTTGTAAAAGATTTTGAGATATAAAAAATTAATGAAACAGTTCAAAAAAGGAGATGTTTATACCATCTCCTTTGCTCATCTTTTTCATGATATTTTTTCATCTTTTTTAGCTCCTTTACTACCTCTTTTGATAGCAAAGATAGGGATTTCACTCTCACTTGCCTCATTTTTGGATATAGCCAGAAAGATACCATCTTTGTTTAATCCTCTTCTTGGACTTATGGCGGAGAGAAGAGATGTTAAATACTTTGTTATCATAACTCCTGCCATAACAGCTACGGCTATGGGGCTTTTGGGAGTTGTAAACTCCTATATATTAGCTCTTATCTTACTTTTTATAGCTGGAGTTAGTGCTACACTTTTTCATATCCCTTCACCCACTATGATAAAAGAGGCAGCAGGAAATGAAACCGGAAAAGGGATGAGTTATTTTATGGTAGGAGGAGAGAGTGCAAGAACCATAGGTCCTCTTATCATAACCGGAGCCATCTCTTTATGGGGTTTTGAGGGAACTTACAGACTTATACCTTTTGGCATAGCCGCTTCTATATTTTTATACTTTAAACTTAAAGATTTTGAAGTGGAGGATTTTAGTGCCAAAAAAATTGAAGAAGGAAGTACTAAAAAGATATTAAAATCATTAAAATCCTTTTTTATTATACTTGGCTCATACCTTCTTTTTAATGCCGGAACAAAATCAGCCCTTACTCTATATCTTCCGGTATATTTAGTCAGACACGATATAAGTATCTATGAAGCCGGTATATCTCTATCTATCTTACAATTTTTCGGGATAGTGGGAACATTTTTTTCAGGACGATTTTCAGACAGGATAGGCAGAAAAGCTGTACTTTTGATATCAGCTTTTGGAATCACTTTTTCAATGTTGCTTTTTATATTTTTTTACAAAAATGCGATATTTTTTATCTTGCCTCTTCTTGGTTTTTTTCTTTTTATGCCTGGACCCGTTATGCTAAGTGCCGTTCAAGATACCAACACGAACAAACCTACTTTCGTCAATAGCATTTATATGGGTATAAACTTCGGCATAAGCTCATTGGCAGTCTTTTTTATAGGATTTTTTGCAGATCGTTTTGGACTTGATATAGTCTATGAAATCTGCACACTTTTCACATTTTTATCCATATTTATCATACTTTTTTTACCTTTAAAAAAGAATGCTTAAAGAGTTATTTTTAAGTCTTGACCTTTGTCATTTTATAAGACAAATTTTTAAGATATAATCCGCCCAAACAATCAAAAGGTTTTTTAATGCTCACAGAAATTTTAAAAAGGAATGGTATTGCTCAAGAATTTCAACCTTTCAAAATCGAAGATGCGATAAAAAAGGCTTTCAAAAGCGAAAATACCACATATGATAGGCAAGTTTTTTTAAATGTCTTAGAAAAGATACAAAATAAAAGAGTTGCAGCTGTCGAAGATATACAAGATCTTATAGAGCATGAACTTTACAAAGCAAGATATTTTGATGTGATGAAGTCCTTTATGCAATATAGACTCATCCATAAAATGCAAAGAGAGCATATCTTAGGACTCAATGAAGATACAACTTATATAAACTGTACTCAAACCATAGAAGAGTATATAGATAAAATTGACTGGAGGATAAATGCCAACTCAAACACGGGCTACTCCAATGCCGGACTTGTAAATAATAGTGCAGGAAAAATTATAGCGAACTATTGGCTTGATAAAGTTTATTCCAAAGAAGAGGGGTATGCCCATAGAAATGGAGACTATCATATACACGATCTTGACTGTTTGACGGGATATTGTGCCGGATGGAGTTTAAGAGTATTACTTGATGAGGGATTTAACGGAGTTAGAGGTAGAGTTGAAAGCAGACCTCCAAATCACTTTAGAGAAGCTCTCGGACAGATGGCAAACTTTCTTGGCATACTTCAAAGTGAGTGGGCGGGAGCTCAAGCCTTTAGCAGTTTTGATACATACCTTGCTCCTTATGTATTTAAAGACAAACTAACTTTTAAAGAGATAAAAAAAGCTATAAGAAGTTTTATTTATAACTTAAATGTACCGGCAAGATGGGGGCAAAGTCCATTTACCAATATCACTATCGACTGGACGGTACCAAGCGACTTAAAAGATCAGATACCCACAAGAGAGCAAAAGCATATATTTAAAAATTTACAAGATGAAGAGCTTTTAGAAGAAGCACAAACAAGAGGTTGCAACTCTCTTGAAGATATGACATATAAAAACTTTCAAAAAGAGATGAACCTCATAAACAAAGCTTACTATGAAGTGATGACAGAAGGCGATAAGACGGGACAGCCATTTACATTTCCTATACCTACGGTTAATATCACCGAAGATTTTGACTGGTATGGAGAAAATACCGATCTTCTTTTTGAAAATACCGCTAAAATCGGCTCAAGCTACTTTCAAAACTTTATAGGAAGTCAATATATAAGAGATGAAAACGGAAATCTCGTAGAAAATCCTGAAGCTTATAAGCCGGGTGCAGTTAGAAGCATGTGTTGCAGACTTCAACTAGACCTTAGAGAGCTTTTAAAAAGAGGCGGGGGGCTTTTTGGAAGTGCCGAGATGACCGGAAGTATAGGAGTTGTTACCATAAATGCCGCAAGACTCGGATATCTTTATAAAAACGATAAAGAAGCTCTTTATGATGAGCTTGAAAGACTTATGGATTTAGCCAAATCAACTCTTGAAAAGAAGAGAGTCTTTATCCAAGAGATGTATGATAGAGGTTTGTACCCATATACAAAAAGATACCTTCCCGGATTTAACAACCACTTCTCAACTATCGGTATAAACGGTGTCAATGAAATGATAAGAAACTTTACCAACGATAAGCATGATATTACGGATGAAGTTGGAGCGAAATTTGCTTTGGAAATGTTAGACTTTATGAGAGAAAAGTTAAAAGCTTATCAAGAAGAAACAGGCAATCTTTACAACCTTGAGGCAACTCCGGCAGAAGGAACGACATATAGATTTGCCAAAGAGGATAAGAAGAGATATCCAGATATCATACAAGCTGGATTTGATAAAAATATATACTATACAAACTCTTCTCAACTTCCGGCAAACTATACGGATGATCCTTTTGAAGCTCTTGATATGCAAGATGAGTTGCAGTGTAAATATACAGGCGGTACGGTCTTGCATCTATATATGAGTGAGAGGATAAGTTCACCGGAGGCTTGTAGAAAACTTGTAAGGAGTGTTATAGAGAACTATAGACTACCATATATTACTATAACACCGGTTTTCTCCGTTTGTCCTAAACATGGCTATATAAGCGGAGAGTATGAGTATTGTCCATATTGTGATGAAGAGTTGATAGAAAATTATAAGAAGGAGAAATTGAAATGACAAAAGAAGAAATTTTAAAGAATATTGAGAGTAAAAGAACGAGATGTACGGTTTATACAAGAGTTATGGGATACCATAGACCCGTTGAAAGTTTTAATATAGGCAAGAAAGGTGAGCATAAAGAGAGAGTTCAGTTTGTAGAAAATCCAAAAGAGCAACTTAAAAACTGTGGATGATAAAATCCTATATGATATAACAAAATTTACCGTGCTTGACTATGAAGAGCATTTGAGTGCGGTTTTGTGGTTTGGCGGGTGCAATATGAGATGCCCCTACTGCTACAACAGCGATATAGTCTTTGCCAAAGAGGGAAACTTTGACAAAGATGAACTTTTTAGATTTCTAAAAAGCAGACAAAGAAGACTCGAAGCCGTCGTTTTAAGCGGTGGAGAGTGTACTTTATATAAAAAGCTGCCACAACTTGCAAGAGAGATAAAAGAGTTAGGTTACAAGATAAAGATAGACACAAACGGCACCAATCCAAAAATGTTAAAAGAGATGTTAAAAGATAATCTTTTGGATTTTATATCACTTGATTATAAAGCACCATCATACAAATACCAAGAGATTACAAAACATAAAAATTTTACTCTTTTTAAAGAGAGTTTAATTCATTTTATAGAAAATGAGGCAAATTTTGAGGTAAGAACGACTGTTCATACCGATCTTTTAGATGAAAATGATATAAATCATATCATCAAAGATCTTTACGATAAAGGCTATAAAAATAGTTATTATATACAAAATTATATGCATCAAGAAAAAATACTCGGTACTTTAAAAGAGCAAACAACAGAGTTGGATATCACAAAGATAAAAACCGACTTGATAGATGTAAAATTTAGGAATTTTAAAATTTAATCCTTTGGGAATGGGTTATAGCTACTGCTATAGCATCTGTTATGTCTAATGGTTTTATCTCCTTTTTTATACCAAGTATTCTTTTTACCATGAAAGCTACTTGCTCTTTTGCAGCTTTTGCTTTTCCAGTTACAGCTTTTTTTACTTGTAATGGAGTATATTCATAAAAATTACCATACTCAAGTAATATCTTTAAAGATAGAGCTCCTCTAAATTGAGCCAATTTTAAAACTGTTTTTGGATTGTGAGCATAAAATATATCTTCTATCGCCACTTGATCTATCTTAGCATTTTTAAATACTGTATCAAATCCTTCAACAAGCTCCATTATTTGATATTGTAACTCTTTCTCTTTTATCTTAATAAGTCCTGCCTCTATCAAATATAGTTTAGATCTCTCTTTTTTGACGATAGCATATCCACAGTTTCTACTTCCCGGGTCTATTCCAAGTATATTCATTTTTTCTCACTTTTCACACTCTTTTCACATTGTGAATAATCTGTTTTTACACATTTAAAAATCGTTTAACAGATTATTTAAGGTATTTTAGCTAAAATTATATATATTTTCACATAGTTTTCAATATGTGAATAAAAAACAAACAGGAAAAAAATTGTTAGTTGATACCATAATCGAACTTTTAAAAAAAGAGATATCTTTACAAGAGTATAACAGATATATAAAGCAATTATCATTTAATGAAAAACTTTCAAAGTCCGATCTTGTGGTATTTGAAGTACCAAATATACTTGTAGCTAATTGGATCAAATCAAAATATTCCGAAAAATTAGCCCATCTTTACGAAGTTAAAACAGGTAAAAAACCAAAAATAGAGATAAAACTAAAATCAAAACAAAAAAGAGGTGTTAAAAAAGAAAAAATACTTGAAATCAAAAAAAATGTGAAAAAAACCATATTAAATCCCTCTTTTACATTCAGTAGCTTTGTAGTCGGCAGTTCAAATCAATTTGCATATACTATAGCAAAATCCGTATCAGAAAAACCGGGAGTAGTTTATAATCCAGTATTTATATATGGTCCTACTGGTCTTGGAAAGACTCACCTTATCCATGCCATAGGCAATAATGCTAGTGAAAAAGGAAAAGTTATCATATATGCTACTATAGAACAATTTATGAATGATTTTACCTACAATCTAAGAAATCAATCAATGGATAGATTTAGAGAAAAGTATAGAAGCTGTGATATATTACTTATAGACGATGTTCAATTTCTAAGCAATAAAATTCAAACTCAAGAGGAGTTTTTTCATACATTTAATGAACTTCACAATAATGGAAAACAGATAATTTTAACTTCAGATAAACCTCCAAAAATGATAGCAGGACTTGAAGAGAGATTGAAAAGTAGATTTGAATGGGGTATTAAAGCAGATATTACATTACCTGAACTTGAAACAAAAATTGCTATCATAAAGAAAAAATGTGAGATAGACGGAATATACTTAAATAATGATATTGTAAATTACATTGCTACAAACATGGGTGATAATATAAGGGAAATAGAGAGTGCTATAATAAACTTAAATGCCTATGCTTCTTTAATGGGACAAAAAATAACATTTGATTTTGCTAAAAATGTTATGAAAGAACAAATCAAAGAGAGAAATGCAAATATAACCCTTGAAGATATTATAAATGTAATTTCAAGAGAATTAAATATAAAACCAAGTGAAATCAAATCAAAAAGAAGAAGTAAAAATATAGTAGAAGCAAGAAGGATAGGAATATATCTAGCAAGAACATTAACACCAAACTCTATGCCTGCTCTTGCATCATTTTTTGGTATGAAAGATCATACAGCAGTTTCACACAACATGAAAAAAATAAATGAAATCATTCAAAATGATGAAAATTTTAAAATAAGAATAGATGAACTTAAAAATATGATTATTTCTAAATAAAACTCTTATAAATTTTATTGAAGCTTTGCTTTGATAAAAAGAGGATTTTTAGTGTGAAAAAATGTGAAAAAACAAGGATAGTTTTCTTGTTTTGAAAATGTGAAAATATAGGCTTTAATAAAGTTTTTCACATTTTCAAGGTAATATACTACTATTACTATTTTATTTATTAAATAAAGGAGATAAAATGAAATTTGTAATCAATAAAAGTGTTTTAGAAAATATGCTTATAAATACTCTTCCATATCTTGAAAAAAAAGATTTAAGTCAAATAACTTCACACATTCTTATTACCACTTTTGAAGATACTTTAAATATAAAAAGTACAGATTTTGAAATAGGTATAGAAATACATAGTAAAAATTTAAAGATAAATGAACCTGGAACTGCAACTGCAAATGGTAAAAAACTATTTGATATCATAAAAATCTTAAAAGACGATGAAGTAGTATTAGAAACTATTAATGACTATCTATACATAAAACAAAAGCACTCAAAATTTAAATTACCTATGTTTAATCCATCTGAATTTCCAGAATTTCCAGAAATAATAAATAAATCAAGATTTGATATAAATAGTTCAAATCTTGTAAGATCTATAAAAAAAATAGCTCCTGCCATAGATACAAACAATCCAAAATTTGAATTAAACGGTGCATTGATAGATATAAAGGAGAATTATATCAATATAGTTGCTACCGATACTAAAAGATTGGCAATAGTTAAGATAGAAAATAGTAATGAAAAAGATATCTCTTTAATTATCCCTAAAAAAGCAATTTCAGAAATACAAAAGATATTTTTTGATGAGATAGAAATATATTATGATGAAAATACACTTATAGCAAAATCATCCAATTTCACATTTTTTACAAAATTGATAAATGGTAGATATCCTGATTATGAAAGAATAATTCCAAAAGAGATGGATAAAAAAATACTTTTAAATAGAGATAAAATTGTAGGAGCTATAAAACAAATATGGGTTGTATCTCAAGAGATAAAAGTAACTTTTAAACCTGAAATTATAATTTTTGAAAGTTTAAATGAGAGTAATATTGAAGCAAAAACAGAGATAGAGGCAAATACCGGTTTAGAAGAGGATATAACTTTAGCGGTCAATTCTAAACACATAATAGATTTTTTAACAAATATAGAAAAAAATAGTTTTACTTTTGGGTATAATGATTCAAAACTACCTTTTATGATTGAGAGTGAAAACTTTTTAACAATAATAATGCCAATAACGATATAACGGAGAAAAAATGGAAGAGAAAAAATATAATGCATCGAATATAAAAGTTTTAAAAGGTCTTGAAGCGGTCAGAAAAAGACCAGGAATGTATATAGGTGATACCAATATTAACGGACTTCATCATCTTGTTTATGAAGTTGTTGATAATTCTATAGATGAAGCGATGGCAGGATTTTGTGATAATATAGAAGTTGTACTGACTAAAGAAGGAAGTGCAAAGATAAGTGATAACGGTAGAGGAATACCGGTCGATCTTCATCCTACTGAAAAAATACCTGCTGCTACAGTTGTATTGACAGTCCTTCATGCTGGTGGTAAATTTGATAAAGATACATATAAAGTAAGTGGTGGACTTCATGGTGTCGGAGTTTCTGTTGTAAATGCTCTTTCATCAAAACTTAAGATGACTATCTATAAAAACAATCAAATATATACTCAAGAATTTGAAAGAGGTATTCCTGTAAATGATCTTGAAATAATAGGTAAAACAAGAAAAAAAGGAACAACTATAGAGTTTTGGCCAGATAGTGAAATATTTGAAACAGTTGAATTTAAATATGAAATATTATCTAAAAGACTTAAAGAACTTGCATATCTAAATCCTACTATCAAGATAACTTTGAGTGATGAAAAAAGTGCTAAAAAAGAAATTTTTCATTTTGAAGGTGGTATTAGTCAATTTGTTCAAGATTTAAATAAAAAAGAGGCTATTACAAAAGTTTTTCACTTTGATACAAAAGCGGAAGATATAGAGATAGATATTGCATTACTTTACAATACCGGATATGGTGAAACATTTTTCTCATTTGTAAATAATATTAAAACAATAGAAGGTGGAACACATGAAAGCGGTTTTAAAGCTGGTCTTACAAGAGCTATAACAAACTATAAAAATAATAATGCCGCTCAAAGAGAAAAAGATGTGAAAATAAGTGGTGATGATGTAAGAGAGGGATTGATAGCTATAGTTAGTGTAAAAGTCCCTGAACCACAATTTGAGGGACAGACTAAAGGAAAACTTGGAAGTTCTTATGTTAAACCTCTTGTTCAAAAATCTACTTACGAAATGCTTGTTAAATATTTTGAAGAAAATCCTATAGAAGCTAAGATTATCATGAATAAAGCCTTATCTGCTGCAAGAGGTAGAGAAGCGGCTAAAAAAGCAAGGGATCTTACAAGACGAAAAGACTCTATGAGTGTAGGTACACTTCCGGGAAAACTTGCCGATTGTCAAAGTAAAGATGCAAGTATCAGCGAACTTTATCTTGTGGAGGGAGATAGTGCCGGTGGTAGTGCTAAACAGGGAAGAGATAGAGTTTTTCAAGCTATTTTACCTCTAAAAGGAAAGATACTTAATGTTGAAAAGAGTAGGATAGATAAGATACTAAAATCAGATGAGATAAAAAATATGATAACTGCTCTTGGTTGCGGTATAGGAGAGGATTTTAATGCTGAAAAGTTAAGATATCATAAGATAATTATCATGACCGATGCCGATGTGGATGGAAGTCATATTCAAACTCTACTTTTAACATTTTTATTTAGATATTTAAGACCTCTTATCGAAGAGGGATATGTTTATATCGCTCAACCTCCGCTTTATAGATATAAAAAAGGTAAAAAAGAGATATATTTAAAAGACAATAAAGCAATGAGTGAATTTTTGATAGAAAATGGCATACTTAGTATGGATTTTAAGGGTATAGGAACAAAAGATGCCGTAGAATTTTTCAAAATAGTTGCTGCTTATGATAATATTTTAAAAGAGTTAGAAAAAAGATTTTCTATGATAGAAGTTATAAGATATATGATAGAAAATCCGGACATTATAAAAAATGATAATCAAGTACTTTTTCAAATATTAAAAAAATTTGTTAATGAACTTGGTTATAATATACTTAATTTTTCTGTTACGGATGAAGAGATACATCTTTTTATACAGACAAATGAAGGTCTTGAAGAGTTATTGATAAATGACAATCTTTTTGTAAATCCTCTATATGAAGAAGCTTTATATATATACTCTAAGATAAAAGAGAGAGATGAAGGACAGTTTGGAGATAGAGATATTATTGATATATTAAAAGATATAGAAAGAAATGCTAAAAAAGGTGCATATATCCAAAGATATAAAGGTCTTGGTGAAATGAATCCGGAACAGCTTTGGGAAACAACTATGGATCCTCAAAATAGAAGACTTTTAAAAATAAATATTGATGAATTTGAAGTCGCAAGCGATACTTTTTCACTATTTATGGGAGATGAAGTAGAACCAAGAAGAGAATACATTCAAAACCATGCTAAAGATGTTGTTCATTTGGATGTTTGATGCTATATTCAGAAATCAAGGAGAGGGAAAATAGATTTTTTCTCTCCTTGAAGATTGCAATTCCATTCTTTTTCTTTCTCTTATTTATATTTTTTATTATTACTACCAATATTGATATAAAAACATTTCTACAAAATAATATAATAGCCTTTTTAATTATATTTTTCATATATGTTTACTATATACTTTATCAGATATATATGGGTTTTAAGACTTCTATGATAGATAGTATTACAAAAGCTTTTTCAAGAGAACATATATTAAAAATCATAGATAAAAAGATGAAAAAAAAGAGGTTTTTAATAGTTGGTATAAAAATAAAAAATATAATGGATATAAATGAAAGATATGGCATAAAAAAAACTGATGAAATTTTAAGATTTTTAGTAGAAAAATTGAATAATTTTTTAATAAAAAAAGAGTATAAAAATATACCTATAGGTCATATAATAGGTGGAAATTTTATATTTTTATTAGATTGTGATAAAAAAAAGATAAATCATATTATAAAACAGTTTATTAATCAAATCGAAAATAATAATGAAGAGAATATATATTTAAAATTAATATTTTCATTTGTTTGTAGTGATTCACAAAATAGTGCAGATGATATATTAATTTCTTTATTTGAGCAGTTTGAATTGGATAGTAAAAATAGAAGAAATGGTAAAAGATTAAAGTTAAAAGTTAATGAATTTGAGAGATTGATAATAGATTTGATAGAAAAAAAAGAGTTTGATTTTAGATTTCAGCCTGTAAAAAATATAAATAATTTAAAAATAGAGATATATGAAGTTCTTATTAAATTAAATTCTGATAAATATGGAAAAATTTCTCAAAAAGATTTTATATCTGTTATAAATAGAATAGGTTATGAAAATATTTTTGATGAAATTTTAATAGAAGAGATAGTAAAAATTTATCATTTATTAGATAAAAAAGTAAAATTATCCGTAAATATTTCTCTATATTCTATTGAAAACAGTAATTTCTTGAATAATATAAAAAAATTGATAAAAAATTATGGAAAGATAGAAAAAAATATTATTTTAGATATCAGTGGAAATAGTTATATTGATGATACTATTAAACTAAATGAAAATATAAAAATTTTAAGAAATATGGGTTTTTTAGTAGCAATAGATAATTTTGGAGGAGATAATAACTCATTTAATTATATTAAAAGTATAAATTTTGATATAGTTAAATTTGATATTGAGTATTCTAAAAACTATAAAGATAGAAAAAAAATGGATATATTAAAAGCTTTTATATATATTTTTAAAGATTTAAATATAAAAAGTGTAATAAAATTTATAGAGAATGAAGAGAGCTATCAATTTTTTAAAAGTCTTGAAATTGACTATATACAAGGTTATATAGTTGGAAAACCGATTAATTTAAAGCAGTTAAGGAGTAATTTGTGAAATATGGAGAAAAAGAGATAAAAGAATTTGATATAAATAAAGAGGAAAATTTTTGGCCAAATAAAAATAAAAAAGATTATACTATAAAAGTGACTTTGCCAGAATTTATGTGTAAATGTCCAAGAAGTGGATATCCTGATTTTGCTACTATACATCTTGAGTATATACCAAATGAAAAAGTTGTGGAACTTAAAGCTTTAAAACTTTATATAAACTCATTTATGGATAGGTATATCAGCCATGAAGATAGTATAAATGAGATATTTGATACGATTTTTGAGGGATTAAAACCAAAAAAGATGAAAATAATCGGTGATTTTAATCCAAGAGGTAATGTTCATACGGTAATTGAAAGGGAAGAAGATGTTAGATCCAAAGCTGATTGATTATTTTTTTACCGCAGCTTCCATACAGAGATGGAACGACTATCCAAGAATGATAGAACTTGTTGAACTTGACAAACAGGCTCATAAGTTTATCATAGCTTACTTTATAGCTAAACTTGAAAAGGATGTGGATTATATCGCTCTTATCGAAGGCGGTATATTTGAATTTTTAAGACGAGTTGTAGTTACCGATATTAGGCCTGATGTCTTTCATAAAGCTTTGATGCAAAAAAAAGATGAGATAAATTCTTGGGTTATTAAAAATCTCAAAGATTCTATAAAAGATATAGATAATGGTGAATTTTTAAAAAGGTTTGAAAACTATTTAACGGATGAAAATTCATATAAAAAAGAGAGGTTTATACTAAAAGCTGCCTCATATTTGGCTACAAAGTGGGAATTTTCTATCGTGTATCAAACAAGTTCATTTTTAAATGATATAGATAAGACGAAGGTTGCGGTGGAAGAGGAGATAGAGGACTATTATGAGCTTATAGGGGTTAGAAAGATAGCCCTCGGTAAGAAGTTGGCACATCTTATAGATATAAGTGGTAGGCTAAGATTTCAAAAAAGGTGGGCTCAAACTCCTCGTATCCCAAATACCTCCGTTCTTGGACATATGTTAATAGTTGCTTTTTTGGGATATTTTTATTCATTAAAAATAAAAGCTTGTAAAAAAAGAGTTGAAAATAACTTTTTCTGTGCCATTTTTCACGATCTTCCAGAAGCCCTAACAAGAGATATTATTTCTCCGGTAAAATACTCTGTCAGCGGACTTGATGATATTATAAGCGAATATGAGATAAGAAAAATAGAGGATGAAATTTTACCTTTAGTTCCATTAAATTTTAAAGATGAATTTAAATATATTCTTGGACTTTATAATGGCAAAAAAGATGAATTTTCAAACAAGATAAGAGAAAATGGTGTTATAAAAGAGATTGAAGATAGTCAAAAATATAATGAAAACAGATATGAAACTATAGATGGTAAAGCTTTAAAAGCATGTGATAGGATAGCAGCTTTTATAGAGGCAACTTTGTCTATATCTTATGGAGTAAAATCAAAAGAGTTGGTACAGGGAAAAGCCACAATAGAGGAAAAGTTACAACAAAGCGGTAAAATAGGTAGTATTGATTTTTATAAACTTGCAAAAGATATAGAGAAGTATTTTAGTAACGAGTCGTAAGCACTCCTCTTCAGATGGCTGCGGCACATGGTGATTTAAGGTGCTCTGCTGTGTTCCCACCCTGAAGCATTGTCTTAAAAAACCATTGCACAGGTCTGAAGAGAAGCAATACAATTATAGTAAAAAAGAGTTGAATATAAGATAAAAGGTTGTTATATTGTTTAGAAAGTTAAAGATAGCACTTTTCTCATTTTTTAGAGAATTTCTTGTTTTTCATCATAGTTCTTTAGAATTTCGAGCAAAACTTTTAACGGCTATGATAAGTGCAGGAAAGGGAGATTTGGAATGTGAAGAGAAAACTTTGGAAGAGATAGCTCATAGTATATATAAAAATGATGAAATTAGAGCCGATATTTTAATTAAAACAACACATGAATATATCGAAAAAGTTAAAGAGATGAATGATCTTGATATAGATGAACTTATATTAGATATTGATAAAAATCTTAAAAAACATCGTAAATTTTATAGTAAAATAGATATAGATATTTTAAAAAGATTTTTAAAATGCAAAGCTTCCACTGATGAAAAACTTTTGAGACTTAGAATTATAGAATTTTTACAAAATGAGTTAAAAGAGAGTAAAGGTAAAAAATAGATATTGTGCAGTGTATTATTCTGTACCGTTTAATATTGGAACAAAAAGACATTGTTCCAATTCTGTTATAGTTATTTTATCATTATTTTTTACAAATCTTGTGATGATATGTTTTTCGCCTTTTTCTATGGGAGCTACTAAAATACTACCATTTTTTAGTTGATCAAATATCTTTTGAGGTATCTCTTTTGCTGTTGCGGAAAAGAGTATTCGATCATAGGGGGCAAAACTACTCCAACCGTTTTGACCGTCATCACACCTAACATTGATATTATTGATTTGTAACTCTTTAAATCTCTTTTTTGCTTCATTTGACAGTCTTTCTATCCTCTCTATACTAAAAACTCTTCTTATGAGTTTGCTAAGTATGGCAGCTTGATATCCGCTACCACAACCAACTTCAAGGATACTATCAACACCCTTATCTATTAGTAGTGCTTGTGTCATCTTTGCTACAGTTAAAGGGGAACTTATCCATTGATTTGAAGATAGTGGCAAAGCATCAAGTTTATAGGCAAGATGTTTCAACCCGGCAGGAACAAATAGCTCTCTTTTTACTGATGCTATAGCATTTTTAATTTCTTTATCAAGGGGAAAGATTTTCTCTATCTCATTTGCCATCTTTTTACATTTTTGTAATTCAATTTTTTCTATCATTTTATACCTATATCCAAATATCTTCTCATCTTTTTAATCTCGGAGAGATCTATCTTCTTTTGTATGTAAGATTTTCTATCATCTTTATAAAGATTTCCGAAAGGAGAGCTAATAAGAGAGCTTTTTGCCATATCATCATTTGAACTGTTTGAGACTACTACAAAGCACTGGTTTATCACCGAAAGAGAGTTTGCTATGATTTCTAACTGCTTTTTTCTGGGTTTTCCCCATAGTGAAGGTACAAGTATCACATCCGCCCCTTTTATTTTTTTCCAAAGATTTATAAATCTCAACTCAAAGCAGATAAGCACAGCATATTTTATGCCATCAATCTGCACCACTTTTATATCTTCTGATTTTCCTTTTTTAAAGTATTTGTGTTCATCTCCTAACTTAAAAAGCTCATATTTGTCTCTTTGATATAGTATATGTCGATTGTATATCAACTTGGCTCTGTTATAAAAAGATCCCCCTTTTTCCTCTATCATGCTAAGACATAATGTTTTATCTTTGGTTAATTCTAACAAATCTCTCTCTATCTTTTTGGAAAAATTTGATGCTTTTTTCATATCTTTATAACAAAAATTGCTTAAGCAAAGTTCGGGTGCTACGATGATAGAATTGTCAGGAGTTTTTTTTAGCAATGAAGAGAGCTTTTTAAAATTCTCTTCGAATGCAAAATCTTTATAGGAAAATTGGAGTGAAATAACCTCTTTAAAAGTCGTCAAAAGTTAGACTTCCTTTTGAGTAGTTAGTAACATTTCCTTCAAAAAAGTTGGTTTTTTGATCGTTAAATTTAGAAAAATTATCAACCCATTTTATAGGATGTTCTATACCATTATAAAGAGGTTTCATACCTACAGCTTTCAATCTATCATTTGCAAGATATTTTATATATTTATCTATTATTTCATCGGTAAGTCCGAGAATTTGCCCATTTGTTATATATTGTCCCCAAGAAACTTCAAGTTTAACAGCCTCTTCAAACATATGATAAACTTCATCAAGTAGAGTTTTTGTAAATAGATCTGGTCTCTCTTTTTTGACAGTATTTATCATATTTTGAAAAAGAAGAAGATGAGTTACCTCATCTCTTTGTATAAATCTTATCATTTGAGCGGAACCAAGCATCTTTCCACTTCTTGCTAAAGTGTAAAAGAATGTAAAACCGCTATAAAAGTACAATCCCTCAAGAATTTGATTGGCAAACATTGCTTTTACGATTTGATCTTCAGTCGGATTTTCCGCCAATTTCTCATAAACACTTGCTATGTAGTCGTTTTTGCCTTTTAATTGCATATCATTTCTCCACATCTCATATATTTCATCTGTATTACTTGAGATGCTATCTACCATAACTGCATAACTTTGAGAGTGAAGAGCCTCTTCATAAGCTTGTCTAACAAGTATAAGGTTTATCTCCGGAGCCGTTATAAAAGGGTTTACATTGTCTATTAAATTGTTCGTTTGCAAAGAGTCCATAAATATAAGCTGTGAAAGAGCTTTATCATAAGAGACTTTCTCTTGGTCGGTCAACTGCTTATAATCTCTAACATCAGCTGTCATGTCCACCTCTTTGGGAAACCAAGTATTGTTTAACATCATGTCCCAAAGATTGTATGCCCATTGATATTTTATTTTATTTAGTTCAAATATACCAGTTGGATTGCCTCCAAAAACTTTTCTGTCGCTAACACCCTCTTTTGAAGTTGGATTGTATATCTTTTTTCTCTCTACCATCTTTATCCTTTTATACTATCTCTACTTTTTTATCACCCGATACTACTTCTCCTATGATATATCCGTCGGAGTTTTTCAAAACGGTATCAACACTATCTTTATCTACTATTAAAACCATTCCAACTCCCATATTGAATGTTCTAAACATTTCATCTTCATTTATATATTTACTCATATAGTCAAATATGGCAATAGATTTTAAACTATCTTTTTTTACTATTGCTTTTAAGTGTTTTGGTAATGCTCTTGGTAGATTTTCTGTAATACCGCCTCCTGTTATGTGAGCCAAGGCATTGATATGCTCTTTTAGTTTCTTAAATGTTTTGACATATATGTGAGTAGGCTCTAAAAGTATATCTATAAGTTTTTTCCCATCAAATTCATCGTCAAATTTGTGATTTAATTTCTCAAAAAAGAGTTTTCTGACAAGTGAATATCCGTTTGAGTGTATACCGGAACTCGGAAGAGCTATGAGTATATCTCCAGCTTTTACTTTGTCACTTCTGTCAAGCTCATCTTTTTCGGCAATTCCTACAGCAAATCCCGCAAGGTCAAAATCTCCCTTTGCATACATTCCGGGCATCTCCGCTGTCTCTCCTCCTATCAATGCACACTCAGACTGCATGCATCCCTTGCTTATGCCTTTGACTATGGATGCGGACTCTTCAACGATAAGTTTACTGGTAGCATAGTAGTCAAGAAAAAACAGAGGAGTTGCAAAGTTACAAATCAAATCATTTACACACATAGCTACCAAGTCTATACCTACGGTATCGAATTTTTTAGCATCTATGGCAAGTTTGAGTTTTGTTCCCACTCCGTCGGTTGCTCCGAGAATTACCGGTTTTTTATATCCGGTTGGTAATTCGTAAGCTCCTGCAAAAGAGCCTATACCACCTATAACATTTTTATTGAAAGTAGCAGAAACAAAAGGCTTTATCTCTTCGACAAATCTTGCCCCTTCATCTATATCTACTCCTGCATCTTTATAATTTAATTCACTCATATTTATCTTTATCCTTTTAATCTTTCCATTCGCAAGGAGGAAATATCTTTTTTAAAAACCAAATAGATGGACAAAAGTTGGTAAATGCCCATATTATAAGCATTATTATAATAAAAGTTTGTAAAACTACAGCTGTTTGAAACATTGTTCTATCTCCGCTTAAACCCAATGCAAAAAGCCATAAAATGATACCAAGCATTATAGCAGTCATAAGTCTTTGGATTCTTTGATAACACATATTTTTCCTTTTTGAATCTTTTTTGAATCTAATATGTCTTTGATATTTTATCCACAATATGATAAAATATTAATAAATGATTGATACAAACTCAATAAATCTATTACAAAATTTGAGTTAAAAAGGGAAATATATGCAAATCATTGTAACAGGCGGTATTTGTACAGGTAAAAGTACTGCTTGTAAAGTATTTGAAGAAAATGGTTTTCATATTATTGATGCCGATAAAATTGCTCATGATATGCTGGATAAAAATATTTTTTCTATCAAAAAACTTTTTGGTAATAAGTATATTGTAAATGGTAAAGTAGATAGGAAAAAGCTTGGATCTTTGGTTTTTGAAGATGAAAAAGAGAAAGAAAAACTGGAGTCTTTACTGCATCCTCTTATAAGAGAAGAGATAAAAAAATCGATCTTAAAGTTAGAAGAAAACCAAAAGAGATATATTTTGGATATTCCGCTTTTTTTTGAAAAGGGAGGATATGTCGCTGATAAAGTTATATTGATATATGCTTCAAAAGAGGAGCAGATAAAAAGACTACAAAAAAGAAATTTTCTATCTTTCAAAGAGGCTCAAAAAAGGCTGAATGCTCAAATGAATATAGAGAAAAAAAAAGAGTTATCGGATATTGTGATAGAAAATATGGCAAGTATTGAAGAGTTAAAAAATAATATAAAAAAGGTTATAGATGCAGATTTCAAAATATAGTGCAAGTGGTAATGATTTTGTTATATTTCATACATTTAAGGAGATAGATAGATTCGATTTGGCAAAAAAACTTTGCCATAGACAAAATGGTATAGGTGCGGATGGGCTTATAGTGCTTTTGCCGAGTTGTAAAAAAGAGTATGATTTTAAGTGGCAATTTTACAATAGTGACGGAAGTGTGGCTGCGATGTGCGGCAACGGAAGTAGGGCGACCGCACACTATGCCTATGAGAACGGTTTATGCGATAAAAAGATGAGCTTTTTAACCGGTGCCGGTATCATTGAGGCCGAGGTTGAAGGTGATATCGTGCAGACAACTTTAACGGATACCAAGATAGTAGGAGAGAATATATCCGAAAATGGAAAAAGTTGGGATATATACGATACGGGAGTACCTCATCTTGTAACTTTTACGGATGATTTGGATGTTTACTCCAAAGAGGAAGCGAGAGAATTGAGGCAAAAATATAATGCCAATGTCAACTATGCTCTTATAAAAGATGAAAAGATGTATGTTAGAACTTATGAAAGAGGTGTAGAAGATGAAACTTTGGCTTGCGGAACGGGGATGGCCGCCTGTTTTTACTCTGCACTACAAAAAGGCTTGATAAAAGATAGTGTGGAAGTTTACCCCAAAAGCAAAGAAAGATTAATTTTAACTTATAAAAACAATAAAATATATTTTAAAGGAAAAGTTGCAAGAAGTTTTGATATAATAAAATATATAATATAAAATTTACGGAGAAATGATTTGAGAAAAATAGTTGTGATAGTGATGCTTTTATCCACATTTATCTATGCGGGAGGGCTTCCTTCTTGGTACTATAAGATAAAAAGTGTTTCTTTACAAAAGAAGAAATTTGTGGAGATAATGTTACCTTTGATAAAAAAAGCAAATGAAAATACACTAAAAGAGAGAAAGTTTGTTATAAATTTTTTTGACAAGCTTGAAAAACATGGTTTTGCATCTATGAAAAAAAGCGAACTTATAAAATTGGCAAAATTGTCAAAAAAGTATAAAATAAAGAATCTTTTTGACAAATATGAATATCTTTTGAAGATTGATAAAGTTCCTGAGTCTTTAGCCCTTACTCAAGCTGCCATAGAGAGTGCATGGGGAAAAAGTAGATTTGCAAAGTATGCCAACAATATCTTTGGACAGTGGACATATAAAACAAAAGGACTTGTTCCAGAAAATAGGACAGAAGGACAAACCCATAAAATTAAAATTTTTAGATCTCTGCAATCTTCAGTTAATGCATATGTGGCAAATTTGAACAGAAATAGAGCATATAAAGACTTTAGGATACAAAGATATCAGGCAAGAGTTCTTAATGAGATGTATAAAGGAACTGATGCCGCAAAGACGATGGTTGAGTACTCTCAGCTTAAAGATAAGTATGTTCACATGATCAGTAAATTTATGATAAACAATAAATTTTTAAAGTATGACACTATAGTTAAAGAAAGAGAAGAAAATAGACCTATTTATGCTCTAAGATAATTTTTAAATAATTTCTATTTTTAAACAAAAATTTGTTATTATTCACAATATGATAAATTGCTAAAATCATATGCTTTATATTTTAAATATACAAAGGCTAAAAGTATGGATATAAATTATCAAGTTGCTATGCTGTATATAGCCACATTCGGACGAGCTCCGGATAGTGCAGGGCTTGATTATTGGGTAAATGACTCCGGGTTGGACTTAGAAGAGATCGCACAAAGTTTTTTTGACCAGAATGAAACCAAGCAACTTTATCCTCAAAATATTTCTACAAATATATTTATATCTAATGTTTATCAAAATCTTTTTGACAGAGAACCGGATAATGAAGGACTGAAATATTGGGAAAATCAACTTGATAGCGGAAAAATCAACAGATCTCACTTTATACTTGCTGTCATAAATGGTGCTTTGGGAAATGATAAAATACTACTTGAAAACAAGACTGAAGTTGGATTGGCTTTTGTAAATGACGGTTTAAATGATATAAACTTAGCACATAACATTATAGATAAAGTTACTATTTATCAAAACAGTGTAGATGATACTATAAACATAATAAACAATATAGCAAAAGAGTCTCTTGTGGGTAAAGCATTTGAAAAATATTCATACATTGATAACGATCTGTCCACTTTGAGCAATCTTGATACATACGGTGTTGCTGAGCTTTATTCCGGTCATAAATGGGAAGATGATACACATACGATAACTTATAGCTTCAATGCTACTTTGCCAGACGAATATAGTGATAAAGATAGTCAAAATTGGGAAGAGCTAAATAGTACACAAAAAGATGCCGTACACAATATCATGGATGGATTATCAAATCTACTTAGTATAAATTTTGAAGAGGTTCCGGGCAATAGCGGAATGATAAGATACAACTTGATCGATATGGATGATAGATTGGCCGGCTATGCATACTATCCAGGACCATACAACAAAGATGGGGATATATTTTTATCTCGTGAAGTTTTTAATACGGAAAAAGATTATCAAGATTTGACCCCAGGCACTATAGGATTTGAAGCTATAGCTCATGAAACAGGACATGCTTTAGGCTTAAAGCATCCGTTTGATGATTATCCAACACTACCGAAAGATTTGGACGACACAAATCATACTATTATGTCATATACAGATAAAAACAACATTGTACCTGTTTTTACACAACAATCGGACGGATTAAGTGTCAGTTATAAAATCATAGAACCACAATTTTACTCTTTGTATGATGTATCTGCTTTGCAAGCTGTTTACGGAGCTAACACGACTACAAACATAGGTAATGATATATATACTTTAAATTATAGTGATCATAAACTCTATACGATTTGGGATGCAGGAGGAAACGATACTATAGATTTATCTCAAAATAGAGGTCATGATATCATAGATATGCATGACGGAACTATAAACAGTGCGGATTATTATACGATAGATGAAACTATATCTCTATATCAAACAGGAGTTGGGGAAAGTTATTATGATGATTGGATACAGCAAAAGATAGAAGATTTATACAACGATCAAGAACTTTATGAAGGAGAAAATAATCTAACTATAGTTACAGGAGTAGTGATAGAAAATCTCTATACAGGTAATAATGCAGATGTTGTAGAAGATAATGAAACGGATAATCATATCTTTACAAACGGTGGAGATGATGAGATATATCTTGGTAACGGAGGGTATGACTATATAGACGGCGAAGATGGATTTGATATTGTAATTCTTAATGAATCTTATACAGATATCAATGTACATCAACTTGAAAATTCTCACTATCTTTTAGAAGGTGATAACTTTGCGGCAGATATCGTAGGTATAGAGGAGATATATTTTAGCACAGACGGCATAGGCTACTCTCCAAGCGATTTGTCAGTATAGATTTTTCAACATCCAATATAAGTAAAATCTAAGTAACAATAGAATAAAATACGGTCTTTATCGGTGCTGGCGTAGCTCAGTTGGTAGAGCACCTGATTTGTAATCAGGCGGTCGGGGGTTCAAGTCCCTTTGCCAGCTCCATTCTCTAAAATCGGAACAAATATGCCAAAAAACACTATCATCGAAGCTAAAACATATACTTGTCAATATGTAGAAAGAGAAGATAGACTTCTTCTAACCATAAATTATCAAGATATTTCAAATCGTGTTGACTTTTGGATCACAAGAAAATTTTTATTAAAACTTTTGCCATATTTTTTTGATTATATGTCTTCTGTACCTCAAGCTATAGAAAAACAGAACAATTCAAACGGCACAACTTCGACAGACACTTCTACATTTGTTTTGACACAAAAAGAGCCATTTTTGTTGGATAGTGTTGATCTTGGTTATATGCAAAATGGAGATATAAAAATAGTATTTAAAAATACAGAAAAAAATATTTTTTGTGTAGGAGCATTGGAGCATATTTTATTTGAAAATCTTGTAGAGCTTATAACAAAATCCGTACCTGTTGTCGAATGGGGTGCATACAATATAAAGTAATTTTAAATATGTCTTTAAATTAATTGGTGTCAGAGTTGAATTAATATAGAATAAAGCTTTATTCCACTATACTTTCATCAATATATTAAGTAGCAGGAAGTTTGTGTGGCAAGAAAAACAAGACTCTTTTTTGATGGTATCGCTTTACATATCCAAGTAAGCGGTATAAATCAAGAAAAGATATTTAGAGATGATGAAGATTATCGATACTATAAAGAGTTGTTGCAAACTTTATCAAAATCTTTACATGTCAGCATTCACTCATATGCTCTCTTGCCGTCTTTTGTGCATTTACTGTGTACTT
>Ga0256842_1000323_pt1 | contig 41942 bp, 41 predicted proteins | sample 4559240metaG_FD_185973 | JGI IMG/M metagenome (GOLD analysis project Ga0256842, IMG submission 185973) | Hydrothermal vent microbial communities from Guaymas Basin, Mexico - 4559-240 | ecosystem: Environmental > Aquatic > Marine > Hydrothermal vents | place: Mexico: Guaymas Basin | collected...
CTTTTGGATATACTGTAATATTCTCATATTTATATACTTTTGGTTTAGATGTGAAATCTTCTTCAATTTCACCAACTAGATATATACTATTTTTTGCACAACCATTAAGTAATAATAATATAAAAACACTTAATAACATGATTTTCATAAAGATTCCTTATCTTCCATAATTGAAAATATTGATATAATCTTTAATATCAGATATATTAATAAAAATATCATCTAATATAATTAATTCTTTAGAATTCCAATTTAAAGTAGCTTCACCCTCTTTAAAATTTTGTAGTTGTTTATATTTTTCATTATTAATTGTTTTTATTAAATTATTTAAACCTATAGTATTAATTATTTGATAATTCATTTATCCCCTTTTTATATGTTTTATTTATCATATACTTTTTATTATAATAAAGATTATATGATAAATAAACAATAAAGGGTTATGCGTCAATAATAAAAGAAGAAATAGATGCTTTGCTGCCACTATCGGAAACAATTTTAAATGTAAATAAACTTAAATTAAACCAAACAAAGAAATAAATGAATTAGTTCAAATACTAGAGAATGATCTGTTGATTGTTTAAATCCATACATTCGATTAGTGTATTGTAGATTTTACTTTTAAATGTGGTGCGAATAGTGAGACTTGAACTCACACTCCTTGCGGACACGGTTTCTTAGACCGCTATGTCTACCAATTCCATCATACTCGCTTATTTGTGGCAGATAAAATCGGTCTTGATCCGAAATGTTTACACATCCAATACCTTTCCAAGGTATGCTAGTCACCCAACTAGTTTATTATCTATATTATATGGTGGACAGGGAGAGATTCGAACTCTCAAAGACCCTTTCGGAATCGTTAGATTTACAATCTAGTGCAGTTAACCACTTTGCTACCTATCCATTTTTAAGTTTTAGCAGTTAAACTAATATTCTTTTCCAACCATCAGCTTCTTGTCCAAACATAATAGGTGTGTCATATTCAATTGATATAGATACTATTGTATTATATCCATTCACTATTGTTGTTTCAGTTTTTATATATTCTTCATTTTCAATAACTTTTGAAAATTTTTCAACATAAATACCTTTTTCTCTTTCATCTTTCATTTAATTACCTATTTAGTGACTTATATTTATTTTTTATGGCGGATAAGGTGAGACTCGAACTCACAACGCTTTAACACGCAACTGCTTTCAAGGTAGCGTAACTCCCATACTGTAAACTTATCCATTTGGTATTCGTAGTTGGAGTCGAACCAACACTTAATAGACCCTAAACCTATCGCCTCTACCTAATTGGGCTATACGAACTTCTATATTAATAACTTTTAGTTTCAAGAATAAATTAATATTCTTTACTTACGACTTATGCCACGTGAAGGCAATTATTATTATAAGTCTCAGAGTAGCGAGAACCGAACTTGCAATCTCTCACCTAGACACTACACACTATTACTATATAAACATTATAAATAATGCTTTATAAAATAATAACTTTTATAAATTCATTTCAACTATACAATTATAAATTATATAAAGTTTCAATTTCCAAAAAGACAAAAGATAAGAAATTACTTTTTTCTACAAAATCTTCATATAAATCTTTAGATTTATATATTTAATTTTTACTTTTCTTATATATAACTTTAGCGACTAAATCGCTATTTAGAAAAAGACTAAATGCCCAATCTGGATTCTTAAAAGAATCTAGTGAAGGGGCATACGAAGTTGGTAAACCAACAAGTTCTTTTCAAACAAAATTAGGCATAAAAAAAGGGGTCCGAGTCTAAGACTCGAACCCCTTAAGTTAAATTTTGAAATTTAAACTTATGCTCTCACCTTGACTCTATAGCATCATACCCATAATACGGATATAACGATAACGATAAAGACAGGGGTGAAAGGTTAGCATTATTATTGAACATTACAATATCTACAGCATTAGTTGCATTTACAGTATTAACATTAACATTTATCATATTTACATTAGTTGTTTTCATAATATACTTTCCTTATTTTTGGTTGTTTTTAAACTTTATTGGTTTAATTACTATGTAATTATAACCAATTAAACTTAAAATAACATTAAATTCTATCTTTTTTGAACAAATTTAGAAATTTGTAAAAACGTTTAATGTTTTTACTAATAGTCGTGTTGCGACCAATCTTTTAAATAAAAGAATTTAGATAAACATTCTTATATTTACTAAGATAAATAGTTCTTAATAAATATAAAAATATTGCAGTTGAGTATTGCAATACTCAACTGGCTAGTTTTTTCATGAACCTAGAAGTTCAATCTTCTGTAATAGATAGTCTTCACTACCATCCAAGATTACCTTTTGATTTCTAGCATCACTGCTAAACCTACAAAACTATTATCTACAAGTGAAAAAGGTTAGGCACTTATATGAATTACATATAAATCTTTCAAGTTATTGGAGTGATACGACTTCTTCCCAAAGATACCATTTATACATTACCTATTATCAACCCTCGCAAGTTGATAACAGCAAATATCAATTTCAGGTTCAAGTTCTCCCATATCTACAATTTTGAGATCACAATAACTCTACAAAACTATACGATTGTAGTCAATATAGCTTTGATAAATTATTAATTACCTTATACTTTTTTTAAATAATAAAATTTTATTATTTAAAAAATATATTTATAAATGTGTTGTTACACCAAAAGATATGTAGTATTTATGATACTAAACCAAGATTTCTCAAGGGTTTGTTCAAGAACTTTCATTCTAACTCAGTATGTATCTACCTACTCTTCTACTCATTAAAGGTTGTTGGTACCTATTTCCAACTGCTACTTCTAAGCCAACCTTTTTATAAATATTATGATTACAGAACTATATATTTGATTTAAATATATACTAAAATAACCTTTATTAAAAATATATAACTATTCTTAATAAAAGTTATTGGTGCGAATAATCGGAATTGAACCGATACTCCAAAATTGGAATTGAATTTTAAGTCCAACGCGTCTACCTATTTCGCCATACTCGCAACTCTTTTTCTTATTTATTATTATACTAATAAATATCTTAAAAACAAATTAAGAATAACTTAAATCTTTTTTAATTTTTCTTTTTCTTTCTTTATATTTATATATTACAACTATAAGACTAAAATATATTGGTGTTATTATTATATATATATAAGATAAAAATGAATCTCCCATTTTAAACTCATAACTACTATTGTTAATATACATTGTTATTCCAATAAATGTTATAATCCCAACTATTATCAACATTAATTTAATCATTTTCTCTCTTTATTCTTATATAGAAAACATGAGACGAGATTTGAACTCGCAATCTTCGGATTTGCAATCCACTGCTTTACCAATTTAGCCACTCATGTATATATTTTGTTGCCAATTTTCTACCTTGGCTAAACGATACTTGTATTTTATACATCAACATCATTAAAGCTATACTACTCTAAGGTGCGACTACTTATTGGCACATTAATTTTAGGAAAGAATTAAGAGGTGGAGTCTCATTTTTTTTAGTCTAATGTCTAACTATATTAGATTAACTATTTCGGTAAGTTAATCACGACTTTTTTTAAATTAAAATATACATATAGTTGATATATATTTTATTAAAATTTTAAGTAAAACTTTAATAAAATATAATAATGGAGGAGATAGTGGGAATCGAACCCACCAACCTTTAACAGCCCCAGAGTTAGCAACCCCGTTATGCACCTTGCATGCTATCTCCATAAATGTAATCTTAATTACAATATATATTCTCAATGAGAACATAATAATATAATTATGGTGTTCGGTGCAAGATTTGAACTTGCCTCTCAAGATTTTCAGTCTTGCGATATCACCTTATTATCCAACCGAACGAATCTGGTGGTTATAACTGGATTTGAACCAGTGACACAAGGATTTTCAGTCCCTTGCTCTACCAACTGAGCTATATAACCATTAAATGGTCTACACTCTCGGATTCGAACTAAGGTCTATTGGGCTTCAACCAAGCGAAGTACCATTGCTTCCAAGTGTAGATTTATTATTTGACTTTTATCGTCCTACAGTAAATCTAGAAGCAAAACCTCTTTATCTACCATAGGACAAACTAAACATAAACTTATTAAATATAAACATCTTTTTATCCTTTTTTTATTTGACAACGCTAAGTTTGTCTTCTTGTGGTGTAATTATAACATGTAAAACTTAAAATAATATTAAAAACATAACTTTTATTTAAAATTCATAAAAGAATTTACATTTTTTCTAAAAAAGATATAAATAATCATACTATATTCTTATATAGTTATAATGTTATATAAAAAACTATGGAGGTAGTAGTGATATATTCTATTATTGGAAACTTAATTGGTACATCTTATAATAATGAAAGTCTAAGCTTACAAAAAGGTGAATCTAGTTCACATACTATATTAATGGTTGCTACAATAGAACATCTATTAACAAAAAAACCACTAATATTATGTATTAGAAAATGGAATAATAAATATCCAAATATTACTCATGGATATAATTTTAATAATTGGATATATAACAATGAAGCATATAATAGTTTTGGAAATTTAGGTCTTATTAGAACAATTCCCTACATATATTATTATAAAGACCTAAATGATATCTTAAAGCACTCAATAGATAACACCTTGTTGTCACATTATAATAAAGAAGCACTAAAAGGTACTGAAGTATTAATGAGAGCAATATATATTGTTAAAAATGGTAATTCTAAAGAAGATTTGTATAAAGAAATAAAAAAATATTATAATTTAAATTTTCATATAGGAGATATAATAGAAAAATACAAACATGAACCAACTTGCCAAAATACAATACCACAAAGTATAGTTTGCTTTTTAGAGAGTTCATCATATGAAGATTCTATTATTAAATGTTTAAAATTAGGTGGGGATATTAGAACTAATTGTGTAATTGTAAGTACATTGTCATCTTTATATTATAAAAAAATTGATTTAAAATTTACAAGATATTATTATAATAGTATTTCAGAAGATATAATAAAATTAATAAATAGATTTATAGAAAAGTGTTAAATTTAAAGAGATTATTATATGGTTAATTTCCAAAAGAAAATTAACCATAATTATATATAAGAATAAAAATTAAATCTCTAGCATTGATCCAGATGATTCGATTTCTTCTTTCTTATTTTGTATTTCTTGTTGTTCTATATTAAAGGCAATAGCATTATTTTGTTTAATTTCAATTTCCTGATCTAATCTTTCTTGTTGTAAAAGTCCCATTTCATATTCGATTTCTCTTGATTTCATAAGGTCTTTATTAAAACCGTCAATATGCATATCCATTAAATCTAATATTTCTTCAATATCTTTTTCAGAAGCTGACGGATCAACTTTTGATAAAAATGCTTTAATAGTACTCATATCTTTAAGACTATCAGTTTTTTCCATTTGTTCAAATAATTTATTAATATTTCCAATAATAACACCTAAGGTTCCTATAGATAATAGTTTTTCAAACATACCATCATTTGGATTACCAAGCTTTCTAGTTTCTTCTTTTATTCTGTCTCTTCTTTCTCTAACCAACTTATCTCTAGTATTTAATCTATCTACCATGTTTTGTTGATTATCAAAAGATTGGTATCTTAATAAAGCACCTAACATTTCTAATCCTTTATAACCATTTCGGTTACACAATAATTATAATCAGAATAAAATAAATTCTATCTTTTTGTTAGTTCATAATAAAAACATTCAATTGGAGTATCAATTTTTTGTATATATAATTATTAATATTCTTTATTTTTCTTCATTTTTACTAAATGACAAATATTAACTTCAACTTTATTCATTTTATTCATATCATAAAAAAGATCAAAAGTTAATGTTTCATTAAAATAATAACTAGCTTTATTTAAAATAAATTCTTTATCTAAGATAGTATCTAAAACTTTTTGAAACTCACCAGTAATTAATGTTATGTCACTAGACTTTGGTATTAGAAGAGATTCATATTTACCATTGATAATATAAAGTATATTATTTTTAGAAAAATCTGATTTTATATTTGCTATATTATAATTTTCTATATTATACCATTTATAATTAAAGAATTTATAATTGTGTCTGTAGCAATATTCCCATTCAATAAGATATATTATATTTACAAAAGTTTTAATAGAAATATTCCTAATCTTCAACTTAACATTAATATAATACAATATATCTTGTATATTATAATTTTTCATTTTACATATCCCCATGCGTTAATATATATTATAACTAACAAGATATAAACATATACTATATATTTTCAATTTAATTATAACATTATTTTTAATGCGTGTTATATTAAGTTTATTTTAGTTATAATATATAAAAACTTAAGGAGTTATTATGAAAAAAATATCATTAGGTATATTAGTGCTAAGCTCAATGCTATTTGGAGAATCAATTAGATTTTATGAATATGTAACTGTTGAAAAGAGTACTCCAATTTATAAAAATATTACAAAAAAAATGCCATATACTGAAACATACACAGAAATGGTTCAAAAAGAAGTGTCTTGTGGAAATCAACCAGATACCAATTCGTTAGGATTAGACACTCTATTGGGTGCTACATTAGGTGTTATTGTTGGACATCAAATTGGTAGTGGAAATGGAAAAGTTGCTGCAAAAATTATTGGCGGTCTTGGTGGTGGTTATATTGCAAATAATATGAGAGATGGTGGAGAAACTTGTATTATTGAGGAAGCAGTTGATAAAACTGTTACTAAATATGAAGTCACTACAGAAAAAAGATTAGTTGGATATAAAAATATTGCATACTATAATGACCAAAGAATAGTTAAAAAATCCGATAGAAAGTTAAATGAAATTAGACTTAATTTAACAATTAAGTATTAAACTCAATAGATTTTGGTATGTAATACCAAAATCATCATTTAAATATAAGTCGTCATCACTACCCATATTTTTATCCTCACACTCATCATTTTTATATCCAACTAATCTTTTTTCTTCTATTTTGATAAATCTTTTCCAAAGAAATTTTCAAGTAATGTTGTATCAAAATCTAATTCATTATCTTTATATTTTACTATATAACTCATTTTTACACCTTAATCAATATTAAAGCTTAATTATAATATTATATTAAAAAAGTTATGAAATTTAATGGATAAATAATTTTATAATCAAAGGGTTTGATTGATTAAGTTTATAATAGGAGCTGATGAAGCTGGAAGAGGTTGCATTGCTGGGCATATTTTTGCTTCTGCCACTTGCTTTTTAGATATTAAGTTGATGAATTTAAAATTTATCGATTCAAAAAAAATGTCTAAAAAGCAAAGACAAAAACAAATGTTAGATATAATTGATTTAAAAAAATTCAATATTATAGATTTTACTATTGCAAAAAGATCTCCAAATGATATATTAATAGATGGTCTAGGAAAATGCAATAAAGATATATTTATTGAATCGATAGACAAGTTAATTACTAACTTGCATAATAAATATGGATATAACATTAAAATAGAAGTAATAGTTGATGGTAACTTAAAATTACTATCAATTAAATATCCTAATATTATATTTAATTCTGTTATAAAAGCTGATAATAAATTTCAAGAAGTTTCTTTGGCTTCTGTAATTGCTAAATCAAGTAAAGACTTAGAAATGTCTAAATTAAATAAAGAATACCCAAATTATAACTTTAATTCTCATAGTGGATATGATACTAAACTACATAGAGAATGTATTATAGACTATGGTGTAATAAAAAATGTACACAGAGAAGCTACTAAAACAATTCAAAGATTTTTAGTTAACCAAGGACTATAGTTAGAGCATTAGACAAATTTTTAGTTGAAGCACAAGCTTTAGCTAACTATGAATTTCGTTCTGCTAGAGATTGGTGGGTTCACCAAGATTACGTCTATAGAAGTTGTGAACTACTCAACCGCTAAACAAGTTTAGAACACTCCACAAGCTTATATTCCGATAGTTCCTACCGTATTTCTATTATCTATTTGACCTAAGCCATAATTTTTTATATTTATAGCCGCATTAATATCACGGTCTATATTTTTCTTCTCGCAATAAGGACAATTAAACTCTCTTATGTTCAATGGTGTCTTACTTGTACTAGCACCACAATAAGAGCATATTTGAGATGATGGAAACCATTTATCTATCTTGATAATAGTTTTACCTTTCCAACTTGTTTTATACTCTAGTTGTCGCATAAACTCACTCTAAGCTACATCTGCTATTGATTTAGCTAGTTTATGGTTTTTAATCATTATTCCTTTATAACTAGGTCAAGCCTAGGTTATATGTCAGGATTCGACTGCTAACGCCTATAAATAATTCTAGAATTATAATAGATTACGCTCACATCGCATCAACTTTGCAAGCAAGTTTGCTCACCCTTTACATTCAAAGTTTCAAGACAGATAATATCATATTGATTGGTTATCTCATTTGATATTTTATGTAGATTGTCTTTTCTTTGATTTGTAACTTTAGTATGAAGTTTTTGTACTCTCAGTTTTGCTTTTTGTCTATTATTAGAATCTCTTTGCTTTTTAGGTAATCTTCTTTGAAGTTTTAATAACTTTTTCTGAGATTTATTATAATATCTATGGTTTGGATATTTAACTCCATCACTTGTGATAAGATGATGAGTTATACCCATATCTATGCCTACTGCTGTTTTTGCTTTAATAGGTTTAGGTATAGATATATTGTCATCTATAAGAATGCTTATAAAATATTGATTGTTCTGTCGTGAGATTGTAGCTTGTTTTAATATAGTTTTTTTAGGTATCTCTCTATGCAATTTAACCCTTAATCCATCTTTTGTAAACTTTGGTAGATATACTCTATTATTAGCTACTTTGATGTTTTGAGGAGCTGTAAAACTTTGATGAGTATGTTTTTTTGATTTGAATTTAGGATAACCACCTTGTTTTTTAAAGAACTTACCAAAGGCATTATCTAAGCCTCTTAGTGACATTTGTAAAGATTGACTTCCACATTCATTAAGCCATTCATACTCTTTAAGTTTCTTAAGTTTAGTTAGTTCAGCTTGAGTTATATTATAAGATACTTTTTTATTATCTTTCGCATACTCTTTTTGTCGATAATCTAAAAAGTAGTTATATAAAAATCTAGTAGAACCAAAGTGTTTTTCAATAAGGGTTATTTGTGTTTTCGTCGGATAAATTCTATATTTATAAGCTTTTAACACTTGTAACTCCTTATTGATTTAATCTTTACATAATTATACTACAATATTATAAGAAAGACAAGGATAAGGACACATTCATCCCAAAGGCTAAAGACCATTTGGGATTTCTGCTAAGATTAATTAAAAAAGAAATTAAAAATTAATGAATTTTTAATTTTATGAACCACTAAAACCAAAACCAACAGGTGCTGAAAGGTTAGCAGCATTTGATGAAAGAGCCTCACAAAGTTCTAGTAGTAATCCAAGCATTGTTACAACTACTGAGAAAAAAGTTGATATTAAAAAGAGAGAGGTTCAATATAGAAGTAAAAGAACTAGTAAAATAAAAACTAAAGAAGTTGATATTAATGTTAATATTAATGTCATTAATATTCTAGAACCTGATTTTATGAGTGATTAACCCTAATATATAAAAGACTTATTAAGTCCTTTAAAATCTTTTAATTGTAGGCACATCGTAGCTACAAAAGTCAAAACCCTAACATTTGTATTCAATAAATAAAAGAACCTTAATTTGGGGTATTTATGTGATGTTTTATGTTATCTTGAATATACTTTTGAGAAGAAAAAGATCAATCTACTAAATCCAAACAACAGATTAAACCACCTAGATATGAATTTAGAGCTAAAAAAAGATGTTTAAGATATTTATTTATAATTATTTATAGTTATTGTTAAGATTAATTTGAATTGATTGATTTTTCTTTATCCATAATAGCTTTTAAATCTACTTTATTAATAGCTGAGGCATCTATTATAGATATTGGTTTAATGGTTAAAGATTTAATTGGTTTTCTACCCGGAGTTTTTTTGATTTCTACATTTTTTTCAATTGAAAAAGGCATTATTTCAGATAGTTCTTTATTAATCTTATTTAATATGGTTCTCTCTAGTTCTGGATAACTCTTAAGTTTAGTTCCAAAAAAATTATTAAATTCTTTTAATGTCCATGAAGCTTGTTTTAATCTATTATTATTAAATCCATTAATATAGGTTAAAAGTGCAAACATCCTAATAGAATGTGGAGATTTTAATGACATCAATTTTTCTAGATTAATAGAAGTGTAGCCATTTATTTTAGTATTTAATGAATTAAAAATATCATCATGAATCTCTATTTCTAATGTTTTATCATTAACGAACTTTGCTCTAGAAATTAATGCTACATACTCTGTTGTTTTTGCTTTTTCATCTATAATTGTTACAACTGTCCCAACCATTTTTTTTGTATTACTATGTAAAGATCTAGTTGTAATATTACAATAATCACATAATTCATTCACATCTAAATGAAATTTAATTAGCCCTTTATCTGTAATATTATAAATAATATTTTGGTCTAACTTAGTTAAAAAATATAATATCTTAATAGCATAAATATTAGAGTCTTTAATGAAATTTATGACCATATCATTCTTAATTAATCCATAGTTTACTTTCTTTTCTTTTGGTTGTTTTATCTGAGATGGTAATAACAAATTTAAATCCTTTAACTTTTTATACTTTCATTTTTAAGTTAAAAAATGTGTGAATGATAAAAAAATGGGTTCTTATTTGAAATGTACACTTTTTAACTATCTACACATTTTTCTACCTACTTACTTATTTTTCAATTTTAACTAAAATACCTAGTTACACATTTTTCAGCAACCTAGTTACACATTTTTCTATTTTTCACTAAAATCTCTATAGACTCGATAAACAAAGAGGTTAAGGGTGGTAAAAAAATCTAAAAATGACCTTGCATAAATAATTCTTTATAAGCTACATATAAATAGGGGGTATTTATTTTAAGAACACGAAAAAATTAACAAGTAATTTGTTTCGACAATATATTTACATATTTTCATAAATGAAAATCTAAAATATAATGTACTTCGTTCTTCTCTCTTCGTTCGAAGACTCAGTAATTGGATTTTACTGAATGTAGATTTTTCAGGAGTCGATTCTAAAGTTTATATATTCTGGAAATCTTATCTTGAAGTAAAGTCAAAAGTATCAAAAAAACAAATCTAATATCCTAAAGTCAAATTTTGTCATCAAAAATTCAACTTTAGATATTTAATACATAATTTCAAATCTAATCTAATCTGATCTTTAGATCTAGAATTAATTTTGTGGAATTTCCTGAATAAGTTTTAATGAAATAATAAGGTGGCAATAATACAGAAGTTAAATAATAGCAGACAGATTAATTTAGGTTGAGAATTTTTCATTGCTCCTCCAAACAATTTCAAAATTTGGTTTAGTTAGATTTAATTAATTTTCTACATTTTCTTATTCCAGATGTCGTTGATACTAGCTATCTACCGTCAATTTTGAAAATAGACTAATAAAATATCAATTATCTAGTGTTTCTCTTCGTTTTAAGTAGTCAAAATGGAAAGATTTTAAAGATTATGGGTAAATCACTAGAATAAATATAATCTATTCATAATAATACATAAGAATAATCATTAAACTGTATTGGATTAAGATGTTCAAAAATATATACTAAGATGAAATATAAGATCAAATGTTTTAGTTTTATTTTAGTCGCAACACGACTATTTAAGAAAACTCCAAAAGTTTTTTAAACTATTTAAATATTGATAAAGATACCTATAAATATCTTAAATATTATAGGATATTTATAGATAACCTTATAAAAGAAAGATATAAAAGTTAAATAAAAAGATATTTTCCTAACTCTTTACTTAAAATAGAAGTTAATAACTCGAAAGAGAAGAATAAGAAACTTTAAATCTTTAGGTTTGACGATTTCTGTAGTGATGTGAAAGTAACTTTAGCTTGACTAGATTTGCAATGAATAAGGAAAACCATGCAAACACAATTAAATATGAAATTATCAGAAGAATTAAAATCAAGTTTCAATGATTTGAGAAAGGATAGTGAAAATTCTGAGAATGTATTAGCAAAAGTAATAGATTTTTATAATTCAAACAAAGTTGAGGATGAGAGACTTAATTTTGACTTTTATACAAATATAGAGCAAAGCACTAAAGAGTCGCTAAAACTTGGTTATATGGCTATATTAAGCAGCATTGACAACATGAATATTAATATGAAAATTAAAGAACAGCAACTATTAAAGAATCAAGATGATTTAGATAATAATTCAGATAAGAAAGATATTGAAATAATTAATATTAAAGAGTTATATGAAAAAGAGTTGGTAAAGAAAGAAGATCAACATATTGAATTATTATCTGGAAAAGATGAACAGATTAAAGATTTAGAACTTCAAAACAAAGAATTATTATCCGAACTAGAAAAACTAAAGAGTATTAATAGTATGGTAGAGATTATTGTTGCTGAGAATAAATCATTAAAAAAACAAATTGAAACAAAGGATAAATAATGTATTTTACCGAATGGAGAGATAATCTTATTGAAATAGACCAAGCAATTAAGATGGTTGTTTATTGGGGAATATCGAATAAAATGAGTGCAAATGGAGAGTATGAAAGTTTAATTGATTTTACTTATAAATCTTTTGAAAAAGAATATAATATTTCAGAAGATGAAGCTGGTAAAAGATTCGATATTGTAAAGGTTGAAGAGCTTATAGATTCTATAATTGAATCAGAAATTGAGTTTGGTTTACAGAATTATTTAACAGATTTTAAAAAAATAAAGATAAATAAAAAAGACTTAAGAGAATCTATTCTTAATGTTGATACTTCCAACATTACTAAAAATTATAAAGAAAATTGGGAAGAAATCAAGAGAATTGATGGAAATTATGATAGTTTTTTTGAAGAGAAGAATAAGGAGGATGAATAATTTCAAGGCTAAAGCTAAAGCAAAAGGGATTTCTCTAGATGAATATATGAAATTTCTTACAACATGTAAAGAAAAAGTATGTGAACTACTCAACCGCTAAACAAGTTTAGACAATTGAGCTTCTTGTTTCATAGTGTCGTGATTTCTAACACTTGTTAGAAACTCGATAACACTCCACAAGCTTATATTCCGATAGTTCCTACCGTATTTCTATTATTTATTTGACCTAAGCCATAATTTTTTATATTTATAGCCGCATTAATATCACAGTCTATGTCTTTTTCTTCGCAATAAGGACAATCAAACTCTCTTATGTTCAATGGTTTCTTACTTGTACTAGCACCACGATAAGAGTATATCTGAAGTGATGGAAACCATTTGTCTATCTTGGTAATAGTCTTACCTTTCTAACTTGCTTTATACTCTTTTTGTCGATAACCTAAAAAGTAGTTATATAAAAATCTAGTAGAACCAAAGTGTTTTTCAATAAGAGTTATTTGTGTTTTCGTTGGATAAGTTCTATATCTATGAGCTTTTAACACTTGTAACCCCTCATCGATTTAATCTTTACATAATTATACTACAATATTATAAAAAAGGCAAGGATAAGGACACATTCATCCCAAAGGTTAAAGACCATTTGGGATTTCTGCTAAGAGTCTTCAAATTATATTCTATACTATCTATCTTTAAATAATTTGAATTTATTAATTCTTAAAAAAATATAATAAATAAAAATAATGCTCTGGATATTAGCATTTATAATTTTTAGATGCTAATTTATTCTAAAATAACATCCCAAAATTTATTATCTGTTGATTTTCTATTTTTAATTTGTATCATTGCCGTCTTTTGTGGAATAATATATCCAAACTTAGCAATATCAACTTGTAACTTCTGTGCTGAACCTTTTCTAAACATCTCATCAATGCCTAGAATAATTTTAGTAGCTGATGATTGTATAATGTCATTACTAAAATGAGTAAATGATTGAGATGCTAATATTAACCCAATACCAAATTTTCTTGACTCTTTAGCTAAAATATTTATAATATGTTTATCCTCATCAGACATAAACATATGTGCTTCATCAATAACAATATATGTGTCTGCGTCTGGTTTTATACCATTTTGCTTTGCTAATAAAAATATATTTTCTAACAATATATCTACAAACATCATTTGTTCATCTTTTTCTAAAGATTTAATATCATATCTTTTAACTGGTTTTGATTTATCAAAAGCCGGGAATTTATTTTTAAATATTCCAGTAGATTCCAATGTTACTAATTTTTCATAAACAGATTTGATTACTTCTTTAGAATCATATTTTATTAACTCGTCAATCTCCATTCCATCTTCAATATTATCTACAAAATCACAAAATAAATCTTTTATTTCATCTTTAGCACTCTCAAGGTCTACATCTTGACCTTTCATTTGTTTTTGTAAGCCTTTTTGCAAACTATTCATTTTTTTATTATATGATTCTAATTTAGCTGTCGCAGTAGAATTCATTCCCATATACATTTGCTTATATTTGTATTCTGCAAACATTTTTAAATCATGAACTGTTGGAAATCTTTTCTGAAGCTTATTATTTTTTCTAATCTCTTTTTTAATATCCCAACTCTCAGGGTATCCTAAATAAAAACCATTAGCTGCATATAAATCTTGCATAAGATTTATTAATACTGGCTCTTGCTTAGTTCCTAATTTTCTTGATGTTCTATTTAGCATAGAGATAAACGATCTAATTTTTTTTCTAACTCCACCATAATCTAAGTCTGGAGAAACTTTTAATGGTTGTAATCCATTCTCAGATGTTTCAGAAAATTTTATAGTATCAGTAATTTTATCTTCTATGTTAATGTCACCATGAACATCTAGAACATGAATTGTATTTTTTGGGTCTCTAGATAGTGCAGTAATTATTTTTTTAAGATTATAAGTTTTGCCAGATCCGGACCCTCCAACTAACATCATGTGATTGTTAACTACTTTTTCTGTATCTAATATTGATTTTTTCTTTCCAGAGTTATCCCACTTGTCTGAACCAAATAATATTTCCAAAATTTATCCCTTCTATATTTATATATTTATATCTATTATTATAAGATAGAATGGGAAGTTTATCTAGTAGAAATTACATATCTAACTCTGGAAAATCAAATTTTCTTATTAATTCTTTATTATTTATTAATATATCATCTAGTAATGATTCATTAATAACTACATTACAAATATCTGATTTATTAATTTCAACACTTGTTTCTGCAATATTAATTTATATGATAATATTTTATATTTTACCTAATTTTAATTATATTATAACTTTTTTAAATTATAATAATAGATGTTAATACAGAATAAAAGGATGAGAATGAATAAAAGTTTAAATATTACTATTGTTGATGATAATAGAAATACATCTTCAATAATAAAAGAGAACTTAAGTATGGAGTATAGTGATAACAATATTCAAGTGAATATTTATGATACTATTAATGGTATCAATGATAAAATATTAATTAATAGTGATTTTTTATTAATTGATTATAATCTTGGAGAAGATATTAATGGTATTACTCTTGCTGAACAATATGTTGGAAAAGGTTTTAAAGGTGTTATTATGTTGATTACGGGGGAAGGAGGTTTTATTGTTAAAACTAAACTAAAGTTCTCAGAAATAAAAGATTTTTATTATATTGAAAAAAATGCAGATCTATTAGATAAAGTTATTAATATAATAAACGATAATCTATAAGAATAATGGTATATGTTTTCAAATTATAATAAAATAATATTAAAAGAAAGCTCTATAATATTTAATGCTATAAAAGAAATAAAAATATCTTTTAATAATATATTGTCATTAATTGATGTAGATGAAGATTTTATATCAAGGAAAAGATATTATGAAGATGTATTTATTTTAAATAATAACAATATCAATAAAGAAATTGATATTGTTATTGATAAATTACACCATATAAGGTCTTTTTGTTATGATGATTTAGAAAAAATTTTAAAGTTATTTAAAATGGGATCTGAAGAAGATTTAGAGTTTATCAAACATTCAAAAAATATTGGTAAGCTTATAAAAGGCCTTAATGATATGACTATAGCTGAAAAAAATAGAAATATTGAATTGGCTATTTTAAATGAAAATATTAGATTTTTTATTCACCAAGTCATGAATATACTTTCAATTTCTAAACCCATTTTTGCAAATAGGATTTTTAATAAAGAATTAAAAAAAGAAGTAATAATAAAAGATAATAACTTTGTTGTTTCTAAAATACAAGCAAATCTTGACCAAATAATAAAGTTTGAAAAAGAATTAAAAGGTGTCTTAACTATAAATAATGAAAATAAAATACAATTTGAAAATGTAAATATTAACGAAATAGTTGATTTTATCAGCATTTATAATGATAAACTATTAGCTTTCCCTTATTCTAGAGACACATTCTTAATTAATTTAAATTTAAAAATAAATACTAAGATAAATAATTTAAACTCAAATAAAAATAAAATTGAAGAAATTATAGATGTTATATTAAATAATGGCTGTGAAGAATTATGCAATAAAGATTTAGAGAATAAAGAAACTTTTTCTAAAAACATAAATATAGAAATCAAAGATGATATTAATAATTTAATTATCAATATCAAAGATAATGGTAGAGGTATTAAAAATATTGATAAAATATTTGAACCATACTTTACAACAAAAGCAAATACTGGTGGATCAGGAATAGGTCTTGCCGCAGCAATTAGATTAATTAAATCATTAAATGGAAAACTAAAAGTAGAAACAGAATTAGATAGAGGTTCTTCTTTTACTATAATTTTACCATTATAAAAACGAGGGTTTATGATAGAAGAAAAGACCAATATACTATATATGTCTGATGGAGAAGAAGAGTTAAATAAAGATTTATTTAATAATATTGATAATAAATTTTCTATTATACATATTAGAACTTTTAGAGATTTAAAAGTTAATTTCAATCACTCTAGTATAATTTTCTTAAATATTAATAGTGATGAATTTTATAATAATATTCTATTGTATATTAGAGAAAATAAACATAATCAAAAGATTCTAACAACTATTAATAAAAAAGATACTTTTTTGTTATTAGAATCCATTGAGCATAAAGTTACTGAATTTATTTTTAAGCCTATTAATCAAGAAGAATTAAAATTAAAATTTGAAGAATTTGATAGAGAATTAAATTTTATGAGTAAGGTTTATAAAATTAGATCCTTAGAGTCAAAAGATTTAAAAAAAGAAATAAATCAATTTTATCAAAAAGATTTAATTATAATAAATACTTTTTTTACTAAATTTGAAGCTGTTTTAAAAAATATTTTGAATTTTTCAAAATATAATTTATATAGGATTGAATTATTATCATATTTTTCAGATTTTGTAACTCAAAATAAAGATGAAAGACTTTCATATATCAGTGACTTTGCATTAGATATGTTATATAGGTCAAATTATGATAGAATTGAAGATTCTATGATAAGACCTATAATTGAAGAAATTATAGTAGAATTTAAAGAAATTTATGGTAAAGAAAATTGGGCAGAAAATTTTATAGATAAAATAAGAATATTCTTTGAAATGGAAATAAGATTAATGGGTTTAAATCTTAAATATGAAATTCAACAAAGATTAAAAGATAAAGAAAGAGATTTACATAGTAATTCTCTTCATATTTTAATGTCAAGCTCTTCTGACAAATTAAATAATTATGTATCAGTTATTGATAGTAAATGCTATGCAGTAAATAGACTAATAAAATTAACAGATGATGAAAATACATTACCTGAAAAGAAAGAAAAAGCAATGATTGCTATTAAATCAAAAGGGATGCCTTTAAATGAGTTTAAAGATTTTTTAAAAAAACAAAGTAAAATATTTACATCTTTTAAAGATGAAATTTCAAACCAATCAAGTATAAGAGATTTATCTTTTCTGATTGAATTTGCTTATATTAATGGTATGAAAGTTAAATATAAAGAAATTAAAATTAATTTTGAAAATAAGATTAAAGAAGAATTGTTAGATTCAATATTAGTAAATACAAATGAAAATCTTATTTTAGCAAGTGTTTATGCTGTTATTGAGAATGCTATTGAAGCTAACTGCAAATCAATAACTATTGAATTGTCAAAAGATAATAGTTATATATCTCTTGGAATTAAAAATGATGGTGAAAAAATGACTAAAGATGTTGAAAAAAATCTATTTAAAAAATTTTTTACAACAAAAAATCAATATGGACTTGGTCTTTTTACTGCAAAAGAGTGGTTAACAAATGTAGATTATAAATTTAATTACAATTCTAGAAAAAAAATGTTTATTATAGGGATTCCTATTTTTAGTGAATTAAAATAATAACAATATAGGGGATTATATTATGGATGAATTTGTTATATTAGTAGATGATGAAGTTAAAAACACTTTAAGCATTTCAGAAAATATAGAGTTTGAAGATAGAAAAGTGGAATGTTATAATGATCCAAAAGATTTTATATCGTTTTTAAATAGTAAAAATAATAATTTTAATAATTGTAAATTATTGGTTGTAGATTTTTCAATGCCAGATCTCAATGGATTTGATGTTTTTTATTATTTATTTGAAAATATAAAAAATATAAATACAAAGTGTGTTTTATATTCAGGAAATATTAATCAATTAAAAGATTCTGATAAAGTATATCTTTTAAATAAGAATGTTGAATTACTTGAGAAACCTGCAACCGAAGCAATAATTGACTATTCTATTGAGCTTGTTAAGGAAAGTTAAATGAAAAAAATATTTAAATCTTTAATTATAGGTTCTCTTATATCATTATCGCCATTAATGGCTTATGAATATATAAAAAGTTATGATGAACCAAAGAAACTAGAACTACATAATGGTAATATTGACCATCAAAAATTTATGCAAATAAATTCAGGATATATCTTTAAAGGGAATTCACATATTAATTCCTCAGATAAAGATGGTAAGTATGTTCTATTTGAACAAGATTGGCAAGTAAAAGATGGTGAACAATTTAAAATATATATGAAATTTATTAAAGCATCTGAAAGATATTCTACCGACCCATATAAATACATATTAACTAAAACTTTAGAAATTTATTATGATACTAATTTTATGTATATGCAATATGATGGCTTCAAAAAGAGATTTGAAGTTAATCCTACAATGATTAAAGATTTTAGAAAATACAATAGTGATATTGATTTAATATCTAATCACTTATTTATTCAAAGAGATTTTGTTATTGGTAATTTACACCTAAATATGAAAATTAAATAATTAGATGTAAACTAGATTAAATTAATCTAGTTTACATCATTTTATCTTGACATATCATCTTTTTCTTTTTCTTTTTCTTCTTCTTCTCTTTCTCTTTCTCTTTCTCTTTCTCTTTCTCTTTCTCTTTGTTTAATTTCATATGCCATTTTTCTTTGAAATTCATTTTTCTTCTTAAGATCTTCATCAAAAGTTAATGGGTTGATACCATTAGATTTTAATAAAGCTGAAGTTTCTTTAATTGTTTGCATTTGTAATAATGTTTCTTGAGCTTTATTTATAGCCTCATTTTTGGTTTTAACAGTTGGATCTATTTTCTTTATAAAATCTAATAAATCATTACTATCATCTTTTACTAATTTATTAAGGTTTGATAAATTAGTGTTAAATAAATCATCAATATCTCCATCAAACAACTCATCAAGTATTTTATCTGAATTATTGTTTTTATCGTTACCAATAAACTCATCAAACTTTTCTAACATCTTGTGTGCAGGTGAAGATTGATCTAAACTTAGAGCATCTTTTAATTTGTTTACAGAATCTTCATATTTTTTAAAAGTATCAGAATTTAAATCAATTTTTAAAAGTTTTGATGAGTCTATACCTAAATTTTCTAAATCAGCAGCAAATACTTCTTTGTCATGTATAAAATTATACATTAAATTTTCCATTTCTGCACTAACATTTAATGGAGAATTTAGATATAATCCTTGAATTGCTTCTTTTGAACTTAATGTATAATTTTTATCTAGATTTCTCAAATAAGACTTAAGAATATTAGCACTATTTCCATTATTGTCTTCAATTGAACTAGCAATTAATGCCCCTGAACCTATCGTTATTCCATGTTTTTCAATATCTTTTTCCAACTCTAATTGATCAATTGCTAATTTATTATTTAGAGTATCTACTAAATTTTGATATTCTATACTACCTTGCTTTAATCCACTATTATCTAATTCATTTAAACTATCATTCAAGGAATTTCTCATATTATCATATTTTACAGCAATGCTAGGATTACTAATAGCTGCTTGTATATTCTTTTCAAAAGTGTTTTGTTGTCTATTTTCTAAATCATCCCAATTAGTAATATCATTTGCTAAATCTATTTTTGTAGTTGGGTCATAGATTCCAATTTTTAAATCTCTTTCATTTAAATAATTACTTAAAGTTTCTAACAATTCTAGTTGACCATTTTTTATAATATCAATAGATTTAAGTTCTTTTTCAATATCATTCAATCTATTAAATAATTTTTCAGATTGCTCAAGACCACTTACCTCTGGAATTAAAAGTGTTAATTTTTCTTTTTCTTTTTTTAATGATTCATCTAAGTTATTTATAGAATCTAAATTTTCTTTAGTTGTTTTACCTAAACTTACCATAGACCCAGCAAGAGCTGGAATTATTCTATCATCAATACCTTTATCAGGACCTAATACTTGTTTTATATCTCTATTAAAATCAGCTAAGTCCTCTTCCATTTTTGATATAGTTCTTTCCTCAATATCAAAAAGCATATTTAATTCATCTTCATTATTTAATAATAAAGCAACACTATTAACTTGTCCACTTAAAGAGCTTAAAACTAAAATATCATCTTCTTTCATGTTTAATTTTTTAGCTATATCTTCTTTTCTACCTTTTATATAATCTTTTAAATTATCATATTGTTTTTCAGTTTCTTTTATATGTTTTAGATTATGTTCTTCAAAATCCTTTTCTAAGTCTTCGAGAATATCTAAACCATTTAATTCTTTTTTCATTGAATTATATTTATCATCTAAAACTAAAGATTCTCTAACTTTAGAAATTTCATTTAGTAAATTACCTTTTTCTTTTTGAGCTTCATGTTTTGTTTTTATCAATTTAAATATAGTTATACCAATAGCTCCAATTTCTAACCCGGTAATACCTAGCTTCCATGGTGTAACATAATCTAAAATACCTATATCTGAAAGAGTCTTACCTCTTTGTCCAGCTTCTTTTTCATAAATATTCTGAACTTTAGACATCCACCCATGGTCTTGTGCATTTATCCCTTTTAAATGTACATTATAAATGTTATCTACATGTTTTTTTATTGTTTCTGGTCTAATATTTTCTAGCCCATCTAAAATATTAATAGTCTGTCTGACATATCCTACTTCACCATTTGCCGCACTCTTATCAAGTTCAAAAACAGTTGTTTCAAGTGTTGAAAAATTATTATTTAGATTTGCTCTTAAAAATTTATTATCTATATCTAATATAGAATTATTTAATATTTTTTCTTTTTCACCTAACTTTTCAACCTCTATTGAAAAATCGTTTTGTAATTCTTTTAAAATTTTATCTTTTTGTTCTATTGGAGTGTTATCACTTAATAAATTATTAATCTTATCATCAATTTTTTCCCAATCTTTTATATAACTTTCTACTTTATATTCATGACTATTTTCTTTTTCAAATAAAATTTTTCTTAAATTTTTAGCAATATTTTTATATTCATTATTAGAATCTTTTAATTTATCAAGAGATTCTTCGTTAAATAGAAGATTTTTTATTGAATTGGAGTGATTAAAATCACTTCTTAATTCTTTTAAATATATTTTCATTAAATAAATATTAGCTTGTAGTGATTTATTAGATTCGTAAGTTCCGTTATCTAAACAAGTAGATAAATTATTAGAAATTTCTTTACTTTTTGTAATAATATCTTGTTTTATAATTCCAGTAGATGTTAATAATTCTCTCTCTCTCTCTTTTATTTCTATATATTCTTGAATATCATTAAATTCTTTAAGACTATCTCTTAAGGTAATAATTTTAAGATCTTCAAATTTTTTTAATTGAAAGTTATTTTTTGTTTCTAAAGATGATATTAAAGAATCTAATGGCTCTCCAATATTTAAAAGATCATCAACTTTAGCAATCTCAACTTTTTTGTCAAAATTCCCAATATTCATAACTAGTTCGTTTTCCATATTAATCTCATCAATCTTATTTCCTATAGGAATATCGGTTGAAGAGTTTTTATTTTCTATTATTTCATTTTTATTCATTGTTATTTTCCTTTATATAAACTGTAATACATTGAAATTGAATTAAATAATTCACTATTTTGATAATTAATATAGAGATTAGTATCAAGATCTTGATAGTGATCTGTTAAGAAATTTTCAAAATATTTATTTTTCATTGAAGAAAAAATCATTAAATTATTATTATCTTTTTTAAGATTAAAAACAATATCATCAAATGATAATTCATTAAATAAACAATTCATATATTTATCTATAATTATATTATCTTTTTTTAGATGATCTAAATTTTGATGTGTTAGTTGAATATTTTTATTTTTATCTTTATAAGTTTCTTCAATATATTTTAAAAAATCAAAATAAATTGATTTTATATTAACAACCTCTTTGAAATATAAATCTTTATAATTCATAATTATATAATCTTCTAAGAGTAAATAATATTTATTCCAGATAGGTTCCATAAAATTTAGATTTAATATATTAATATCTTTATAAATTTCTTTTTCTAAATATTTATTTCTTAATCCAATATAATTTATGATTTTTGCAAGATCTTTTTTTATAATATTTATTAATTGTGAATTATTATTTTTTAATAATCTGTAAAAAGCATTTGTGCAAGATACATAATTATCTAAAGAAGATTTAATTTGTGGTTGGTTATTTAAAAATAAATTAAAATAATAAATCGATATTATTTTTTTTTCATTAAAAATACCATTATAAAAATTATCATCAAATAGGTCTATAATTTCTATATTTTGTTTTGATGAAAAGTTAGCAAAAGCTTTTTTCACAATATTTATTTTTGCATTTCCTTTATTATTTAAATGAAATTTTTCTAATTGTATATAATTAACCATATTTACCCTATATAATAATATTTAAATATTATTTTAACTAAATTTATATCTATTATAGAAAAGATTATCTTTCTTTAATAGATTGGTTTGAAAATTCAAATTTTTGAACCATAATTTGTTCATAGTCTTTTCTATATTTTTCTAAATCATCAATATTTGCAAACAATCTCAACTTACTAATGTTTTCATCTAATAATTCTTTGATATTGTCTGGTAATATATTACCAGTAAATCCTGCGTTACCATATATATAGTTTATAGATTCTTTTAATAACTCTTCGTCATTTTCATATAAATCACTAGTATTTATATCTTTTACTTTTTTTAAAATAGTTTTTATTTTTTCTTTTGAACTAAATTCACTGTTTAATCCATATATTTTCCTCAATGTTGTTTCTGTTATTTTATCTCCATAACTACTTTCAAAATTGAATGGATTAATATATATTAAATTTTGGTCATAATAATCTTTAAATGATTTATATGAATTAAATTGATCAATCATTCTTAAATCTTGTTCATTTAAGAATGGAATAGCTCCAACATTTACATTATGTTTTTCCAAATAATTTGGATCAATATCTAAAAACAACCCTCTTTCTTCTGGTTGTCTTAATTGTATGAAATAATTTGATTGTATTAATGAAAATAGTTCTCTAATTCTATTTATACTATTAGCATGTGGTTCACAAACTCCAGCAAATCTACTCATATTATAAGATTGTTTATTAAACCACTCTTCATGATATTTTAATACTTCATCTATATATAGTTCATTATAAACTTTTTTTCCCTTAATTGGTCTACCTAATATTTCAGTTCTTTCTTCAAAAAATTTATCAAAACTTTTTGTTTTCATATTTTCTACAAACTCTGGTGGAACTGTTGAAATAGTTAATGTTGGGTATTTACTTGTCCACTCAACACTCCATATAGATAGTGATTCTTTATCTATAAATAATGGGAAATGTTTTCCTTCATAAATTTTCATACCTTCTTTAATAATGTCTCTACCATTAGGTGCCATTTCTATTGGGAATGTATAATCCCTTGGATTTCCTGGTGATAACATATATTTATTATTTTTTTGGATAATTCTTTGTTGAGCATGATTTAAAGATAACTCTTCATATTCTTTAGTATGCCCTCTAGAGTCATATAGTCTATTCATATCAGTAATATATGTCATAATTAAGGCATTTCTACTAATAACATCTAAATCTTCTCCAAGAAGTTTATCTAGAGAGTCTATCGAGTTATCTAAATTATCCATATCAGTAAGATTAATAATAGAATTTTTATTATCTCCAATTTGTGTCATATCAACAATAGTTTTCATCGTTGCAATAAATTTACCATTATCAACATTATTAGTAACAACATGATTAGATATTTTTAAATCTTTTAATTTTTCTACAATTCCTTTATGCTTTTCTAGTAATTCCTCTTTATATGTTATTTCTTCTTTAATTTCCGCTAAAAGACCATTATGTTTCGAAATATACACCCCTCTATTTTTTTCCAAATTTATTATTTCACTTAAATGTGGTGATTTTGTTTTCTTAATTGTATCACTAGCTAATAATCTTTTTATTATTTGAAAATCTGCTTTCATTTTACTAAATTTTTCCGAATTTATTTTATTTATTTTTTGTTGATTATCTTTTAAACTAGGCTTTGACATATTTAGAAAATTTGGAAACCCGTTATTTTCTAAGTCATTTAGAGTTGTTTTTAATTTTGTTAATATCATTTTTTTAGGTGATAATGGTCTATCTTTCATTTGAAATTTATCAATATATATTTCTAACATTTTATTAAAAAGTCTATTCATAGCTTTTCCAATATGTGGTTCTGCTTTAGTATAAAAATTTATTAAATTTTTATCATCCCTAAACATAATTTCTGCTATAGTGACGTTTTGAAAATTCTCTGTAAGTAAATCTAAAAAATCACTATTTATTAAATAATCTACATTTTTTTTATTTAAATCACATGGTATTTGCTTTTCATCAGACATCCACATATCTGCAATATCAAGATCTTCCACGCTACTTAGGAGACTAGTAGAAGTAATGATGGAGTACCGATAATTTCCTTTAACATATTCGGATTCTTTAATTAGTTTATTATGTCCATATGGATAATCCCAATTTTTTTGAGCAAAACCAAGAAATCCACCATAATTTCTCATTAAAAACATATTTAATTCTGCTTCTTTAAAAGACTTTGCCATAATTTCAACAATACCTCTTCCAACATGCTCATTTATATGAGATGGGAATTGATCAAAAATCTTATAACCAATTTTTGTCATATATGATTCCATCCTATTCGCAAATTCTTCTATTTGATTAGTAAATGGTGATTTTTCCCCTATAGATTCTTTTAACACTTTTTTCATACCATCTTTTGCTATTCTTCTACTATGATTATATGTTTTTTCTTGAATATCAAATTGAATTTTTGCATAATGATTTTCAATAATAGGATTAGATATATTGTCATACCCTAGTTGTAACAAATCTATAATTATTTCAAATTTTATATCTTGACCATTTTTTTCAGCTTCTATTAGATTTTCTAAATCTTTTTCACAAATATTTAATTTCCCATTAATTTCTCTTGTCCAAACATTTTCTATTATTTCAGAACTACTATATTGGTTTTTTAATTTATTAGATGAGGTTTCATCTAATAAATTAATTTTATTTGGATTACTTGCAAGCATTACATGAGCTAAATAAATCATTTGATATTTCTCATTATCCATAAAATCTTTTCTATATAGTAGTTCTAATCTTTTAAAATTTTCTAATTCTTTAGGTATTTGTTGATATATTGGTTCTCTTGCTAAAACATATTCTTTAATAATCAGTGGTTCTATGAAATTATTAAAAAAATCTTTTTGTTTTTCAATAAAATTAGTTAAGTCTATCTTACTATGCTCTTCAGCTAAAGAATTATATCTTTCTTCATATTTATTTTTTGTTATTTTACTATCATTGAAATCTGATTTTAAATTTTCTAATTTATATATAGGTATTTTTGTTTTAATAATAACACCAATAGAATCTTTTAAATATTCTTTTGACTTCTCATCTAATGAGGTAACCATTAATGGTTCTATAGAAGATCTTTTAATCGAAATTTCATATTTTTCTTGAGCATCGTAAAGTTTAGAAATTTTTTGATTTAAGATTTTTACTTTTGTTGCTGCACCAGTATCTACAACAGATTGTTTTAAACTTGATAAATCAATTAATGATTTATCGATTTCTTTAAAAACTTTATCAACTTCTTTTTCAAGTTTGATGATAGTTCCTTGAGTTTGAGTATTTCTTGATTCTATAATTTCTTGTGAAAAATTAAATTTATTTAAAACAACTGCTCTTTCTGTTTTATGATCATAAATCTCAGCTGTGGTAGGTGCTCTAAAAGAACTAATTGTTTCACTGCTAAGAGGTGTGAATTTAAAATTTTTAATATCATGTGTAGCCATATCGTGTTTTCTCCATCTTTATTATTAAGAGTTAGTTTATTAAAAGAAAGCTTTAAAACTAACTCTTAATAATAAAGGATTACACATTTTTATAAAAATGTGTTTGTCTATGTAATTCGAAATTACAATTTTTAATTGTAATAAAGAAAACTTCTTTATCCTATTATTCTTATATACCAATAATTATAATAACATAATTATAAATAGACCATTTAAAGATTAATAAAAGATAATCTCATAGTTATTAATTATTATTTCAGAATTTTTCTAAAATAATCTTTTAGATAGATATAATAATATTATAGAATTTAAGTATTTTACCTTTTTAATTTAAAAGCAATATAAAATAATATAAAGAAGTTTTATTCTAAGAATTTAAGATTTAAAGAATCTAATCAAGTAATACCATTAGCAAAATTTTCTATTTTAATGGTATTAATACTAACCTTTATTGTTATTAAAATTCAAAATAGAAAAGAGTCAAAAGAAAAATGATAAAGTTTATAATGGAATTATTTTTAGTGAAGATAAATATATTTATATAGATAATTTAAAAAAGGAAGAATGTATTCTTCCTTTTTTATTTGTTTTAGGTTTGAACCTAGTCTGCAAGACCAGGAGTTTCTACCTCAACTTCTTTTTCTTTCATTTGAGCTTTAGCATCTTCAATAAAAGTTTTTGCAGTATCATTAATTATTGCTACTCTCTCGTCACCTTTTGGTTGACCAGCCTCTTTTAATGCTTGATTTACTTTAACAGTATAATCAAAAGGCATTTCAACTCTTTCAATAACTATAGTAGAATAAAAAGCACCTTTTTCTGCTAATGCTTTTTTAGCATCTTCAGAATCTGCTTTTAATAGAAATAATGTTTCTTTACCAACATTACCTTTGCCATCAACTCTTAGAGTTCCCTCTTTGTCTGCAATTGTAGTTTGATTATATCTAGGAGTTACATCAACGCCATAATTTTCTTTTAAAGCTGCAGCAATAGCTGTAGTATCCCATTTTCCATTTTCATCAGAATTAGCTTTTCCCAATGCACTTACTTCTTTACCATTTGCTATCATTGTAGTATATGTAACATTTACAGTTGGTGCTGCAGCAAATTCTTTTGTTGCACCACCAACTTCTTTTTCAACTTTTAAAGATTTTAATGCTTTAAAAGAATCTTTTCCAAATGCTTCATCAATATTCCCTTGTACAACAAAACCTATTTTAGGAACTCTTTTACCTTCTTCACCACCAAACTCTTGCTCTGTGTTTTTAATAAGTTTCCCATCTTTGATGTATCCAACTTGTTTTTGTTCAATTAATGCCATTTTATTTCCTTGTTTTTATTTTAATGTTAAAAAAATATATTAAATATTTTTCACTCTTTTGTAATGCATTAAACATTATCTATCTTATTCCAATGAGATATAAGTAATTTAATCATACCTTCTAACATTTAATTATAACATAAAAAATAAAAATTATAATTTAAACATAAATAGAGAAATATTTTTATATAACATGATAAGCGACAAAACATAAACCTATAAAAATAGCGATAGATAATGTTATTTTTATAACTTTATCAGTATCATTTTTTTTATTTAATTTTCTATTCTTATCTTTTAGATTATTTATTTTATCAATCATTTGTTTTTGAATCTCTATATCTTCATCTTGAACTCTACTTTTAGGCATTGATTCGGAAGTTATTTTCATTGATTCTATAGACTTGTCTAATTCTTTATCACAAATTGGTTCAATAGGTTTAACCTCTTTTGGTGGAAGAACATTTAAAATATATAAATTATATAATTTTTTTTGCTTTACTTTAATATGTAGTAAATATCTTGGTTTAGAAACCTCAATATCAAATACTTTTTTTATATATTTTAAATGTTCTTCAACATTATTATCAAATTCTTTAAATAACCTTAAATAAAATTTATTTAAAGAATCTAGTGTTTTTTTTGTACTTTGTGATATTTTTAAATTTTTGTCATTTTTTATAATATTTAATTTTGCTTTTATTTCTTTTATTTCATCAGTAGAAATATTTATCATATTTTTCTCCAAACTATATTAATTTATTATATTATATATTAATATAGTTTAAATCTCTCTTAAATATTATAATGAATTGTTTTTGATTTTCACATTTAAAATGTATCTTATTAGTTAGAATCTTTACTATAAGTTTATTTAATAGACTTATAATAAATGATAAAATATAAAGAGAATTTATGAATAAAAAAGAAAACTATTCTCATAGTAAAATTGGTACATTTTATAATTGTCCAAGAAAATTTGAGTTTATATATAAAAAAAAGTATCCAAGAAGTTCCAATGTCTATTCGTTAAAAGGAACAATTCTACATGCAATGATTGAATTGTACATAAATGGAGATGATTTTAACCTTCCATACGAAGGTGAATTTACAAAACTTCCTAAAGAAGAGTTTGATAAATTTAAAGAAGAATTTAAAACAATAAAAGAGCAGCCATTAATTAAACAATTAAAACAAATTTATAATAAATTTGAAATTGTTCAAATGGAAAAAAAATTAGGAAATATTTTTAGTGAATTTGCTTTTAATGGCTCTGCCGACACCTTTATAAAAAATAAAGACAAATGTATTATAATAGATTATAAAACAGGTAAAGTGTATGAGAAATGGGAACAATTAAAATATTATGCATTAATGGCTTCATATTTATACCCAGACTTAACGGAGTTTTTATTAATATTATCTTTTACTACATTTAATGAAGAGAGAAAAGTTAAATTAATTAGAGAAGATTTAAATGTTATAGAAAAAGAATTACTAAAAAAGATTAATGAAATATCTTCTACTGAAATTTATTATAAAAATCTTAGTAAATTTTGTGATTATTGTGAATATAAAAAAGAATGTATGATGAAAGATCAATTAGACAAAGTAATGACTGATGTTATTGAAGCCAGAGATATGCTTCCTAGTTCTTTTAAAGGTCCATTAGTTTGGGATGGCTATATAGACTCTAATGTTACTATAATTAATGATCATCCAACAAAAATAGACATAGAAACTAAATCAATACTTTCAGAAGATAGTGAGGAGGGATTGTTATTATGGAATCTTATGGCTGAATATGAATTAAAAAGACATAAATTTTTAATTATAAATAGTTATTATTATTTAAATGAAAACTATGAACCATTAGAATCAAAACATTCAAATATTACAGAACATCAGTTTGATAATATTTTAAATATTACAGATAGTAATATTTATATTATACTTGGTGAAGAATCTTTTAATAAATTGACAAAATTAAATGGAAGTTTTAAGCATAATACTAAAATTAAATGGAATAATAAAATTATATATATGTTTTATCATCCTTATGATATTTTAAATAATATTAAGAATAAGTTAACTTATAATTTATTAGGAGAAATTAAGGAGAAATTATTTTGAAAAAAAATTTACTAGATTTAATAGAAGAAATTAAAAAATCCCACAAAACAGATGAGTATTGTTTATTTATTACAAATGATGTTAATAATTTTGAAAGTAATAAAAAAAATGTTCAATCAACTAAGTATTTTGCAGAATTAGATGAAAAAATTGTGACAAGAGTTGTTAATTATGAATTATATAAGAATGATATAGACAAGTATTTCAAAATTAAATATTTGCCAAATTTACTCTATATAAAAGGGAATGAAATATTAGCAGATTTACCTGTTTATAATTATTCTATATTAAATAAAGAATAATTATTTTATTTCCTTATAATTAGTATATATATTAGATATAATAAATCGATTTTGAAAAGGTATTATATATGCTGAAATATTTTCCATCTTCAGTTCAAGAATATACAAAAATATTTATTACAAATGTACAACAAATGTTATCATCAAATTCAATAGATAAAAAATATTCAAATATTTTTAAATCTGTCAATAATAATAAAGAATTAATATTATTAATGAATCATGAAGATAGAACAAAACTTGATGAATTATTATTTATGGTTACTAAAGAAATTGATTATCATAAAGAATCAGAAGTAGATCCGTTTTATCAATCATATGAAAGACTACTAACTAGTTCTAATATTAACGAAACGTCTAAAATTAATAGCTATGCATATAGAAAAGGATTAGAAAAGCTCGAATCTATGATTCGCTCTGGAAATGTTAAGATTGATAATTTTATTAAAGAATATATACTCGAAAGAGATATTGATAAGTCTAAATCTAATGATTTAGACTTATCAATTGATTGATATTATTTATATCTAATATCAATCCCTTCTTTTGTAAATACAGCAGGAGTTCCTTGAACTGCACCAGTAGACATTATACCATTAGATTTATCTTTTACCATCTTAGTATATTCAACTAATTTATCACTATCTACTTTTAAATCAATCGCTTTTCCATGACCAGATCTAGATAAAATATCTAATTGTGCTGCTTGAGACATATCTTCTTTTAAATTATCCATAAACCATAAAGATCTTTGTATAGATGTTTGATGACCTTGTAACATATACAGAGGATACATTACAACAATCACTTCTTTATATTTTTTTAAATCATTAGGAAGTTGTTGAGCTTCATATTGTTGACAATATGGACACAATGGGTCAGTAAAAAGATAAACAGATATAGATGAATCAGGATTTCCTTTAATTGATCTAGCTAAATCGCCATATTTACCAGACTCTATTTCTGCAATAAAAGTTTTTACCTCAGGAGCTTTAGCCATCATAGCTGCTTTAGCTTGTTTAGCTTGTGCTTGAGCTTTCATAGCTTCTTTTTGTTCTTGTTTATCAAAATATTCTTTATTAATATTTCTGAATTTTGTTTTATATAGGTTTGAACCATCTTTTGTAAATATATTTTGTGGAATATAAAGACCACCATCTGTTTCAAACATAATACCTTTTACTGGATAGTCTTCAACAGCAAAAACATATTGTGTTGCCTTATTTGCTTCTAATCTTTTAGTATCGATTAATTTTATTTTATTTGTTGGCATTTTATAAATATTACTAAAAACATTTATAGCCTCAGTAGTTGTTCCAATAGCTAATAAGCTTGATGTTGCAATAGATAGTGCAACTCCTAGTGTTAATATTTTTTTCATTATTTATTTCCTTTATTTAAGTTAATTATTTTTGCGATATCTTTAAGTTCTTCATCACTATATTTAGCAACTTGACTTTTCATCACACCTTTTATTTTATCATAATAATTATTAAATTTTAATTAAATTAATTATTTATTTTATATTATTCTATAAAATCTTGTTTAAGTAATATTTTTTTAAAAATATTAATAGATTTGTCATTATTCTCATTATATGCTCCAGTTAAGCTTACTTTTGGTCTCTTAGTATAAAATTTTTTCATCCCCTCCCATTTATATTTTGAATAAACTAATAACATATCATAAAATAAATCATTGTATTCTATTTTTGTAGGACTAATATTAATATCTTTGCAATATGTATACCATATTGTTCCAATGTAAACTTCTGGTAATTTATTTGTAAATGGAAAAATTGTATGTAGCTTTTTAATTAAACTTTGATCGTTAAATTTTCTTTCGATATTAAATTTTTGAACTAAATGTTCGAAATATGTATTAACTATTTCAATTATTTCTTTACCTTCATCTTTATATGGATTATTTTTATCAATAATTTCTTGATTATTAATATTTAAATTAATAAATTTTTCAATATCATCACAAGAGTTATCGTATGAATCAATTATATTCTTTTTTTCAAAATACTCATGAACAAATTCTTTTTTTGAAGTATGTGGATTTTCTCCACTATACGTTTGTGTTTCGACATTTATATAAAGACTATCTAACATCTCATCTATAAATAATGTTGGATCTAATTGACCCATATCTCCAATAAAAATAACAGATTGACATTCGTCTATATATTCAACAACTTGTTGATATTGACCTTTTTCATCTTTTAATGTGATATTTGGTATTAAATTCTTGGCATTACAATCTATACATATATTTACTTGATTAATTTTATTACATTTTAAGCATTTATATTCTTCAATATTTCCATGTAAGTTTATAGCATCTATATTATGTTTATCAAAAATATCATCTACTTCTTGATTAACTATAATAATATTCTCACCGTGCTTATCTTTTAATGTTTTTAATAATTCTATTAATTTTTTATCATATTGATATGATTTTAAACCTTCTTTCTTATATTCATAAAAACCTATGACTTTTTCTAAATTATCTTTATTATTTATCTCTTGTTGAGAAACTAATCCATATAGATGTCTAAAATCTTTAGTTAATAAAGAAGTAATAATTAAAATTTTATTTTTTATCATCATCATGCCATAATATAATTTTTAAATAAAATCTCATCATTGTTTAAAGAATCAGATATTTTTTTAATAGTTATATCAATATCTTCTAATTTTATCTTTTCAACAATCACCATTTCTAATAATTTTTCTTCAAATGTATCTAATATATCCATTTTTTTAAGTTTTGTAATTTCTATATTATTAAGCATTGTTTCTTCAAATGAATCATCAACTTGAAGAGTATCAAAAAAATTATCATCATCATATAGTTTATCATTATATGTTTTAACTATATCATCCATTTCTCTATATATATAATAAATAACCCATCTATAAGCATGTGTTATAAATTTAACACCTTTTGTACAATCAAATTTATAAATTGCCGATACTAATCCATTGATACCACCAGCATATAATTCACTGTAGTTATTACTTATATATGCATGTTTTTTTAAAAAATTCTTAGCAATAATATTTTTAATCAATGGATTAAATTGATCTATTATTGTTCTTATTATTTCAGAACATTGTTCAACATTTTCATTTAATGCTAGGAGTCTTTCAGATTTGTATGTTGGTATAAATTTAAAAAAACCATTTAAGATATTATAATTGACTAAAAATTCTTCTAAATCACCATCTTTATGAATATATTTAAATGAAAACTTTTTATTGTTTTTTGGGTTTATGTTTACAATAGACATAAAAAATTCTTTTTTAGACATATACTGCAATCTTTCCATGATTTCATCTTGCAAAATTTCATCTTTTATTATAATCTTATGCTTGTTTCTGTTTAATTCTTGAAATTTTTCTATTAATTTTGTTGTATCATCCATAAATTCATTCTCTTTATATTAAAATATTAATTAAAATCTATGATAATGAATAATATTTCTTTATTATCAAAGTCTTAAAGATTATAATAATATAATCTTTAACCTTAAAAGTAGATGAAATAAGGAAATAAGTTATGAATTTAAAAAATATTTTTATAATTCTTACAGGGGTAGTATTATTATCTATTAATGTAGGAGCAGATACTGGAATAACATCATCAAAAGCTGACGAAATATTAGACCTATTATTTATTGGTGCTAAAGTTGTTGGAGCAATAGCTATTGTTATGGGTATCATAGAATTGTTGATTGAAAAAGATCAAGGTGGTCAACAAGGTAAAAAAGTTAATGGTTCAATGAAATTAGCAGGTGGTGTTTTATTACTATTAGCAGCTAGTGTAATAGATTGGATGGTCGGATCCGAAATTAATATTGCTGAAGAATCAACATCTAAAAGGGTATCTAGCAAAACAAATACTGTTCCAAAAATAAAAGCAGAAGATAGTTCAAAAGAAAATATAGCGAAAGCAATAGCAGAATCTTCTGCTTCTACTAAAACAACAAATGATGCTGTTATAAAATATAGAGAAACTAGCGATAAAATAAAAGCTATAAATGCTAATCCAGATAATTCTATGAAAGTAAAAATGTGTGGAATGAGAGAAGAGTTATTATCGAATACAGGTTCTATTGCAAAAACATTAAGACCCGCAGCAACACTAATAATGGTTATCCTTGCAATGTTAGGGATTAAAAAATTATTTCTCGATAACCCTGAACAACAACCAAATGGTTTATCGACAAATGTAATGAAAGGTAGCATGATGCTCTTTTTTGCATATTTACTAGCAGGATTTGATGATTTAGTTAAATGGTGGGAAGAAAGGCTGATTCCAGATTTTTCTTCCTTATGTGAAGGAGGAAAAGATAATGCTTTACAATTAGTGATTATCAAGGAAATGTTATATTTTATATTTGTAATTGTTCAATTTTTAGGAGTCATAGCAATACTAATGGGAATAACAGATTTATTAAAAAAGGATAGAGCAGGTGGAGTAAATGTTTATGGTGTTGGTACTAAAATATTAGGAGGGCTATTGCTTGTTCAATATAAGTGGGTATTAGACTTTTTTGGTATAATCGATATAACATAATAATAGAGGTTAACTAAGCAATCTCTAAGTAAAAAGATGATAAAATATTTAGAATATTAATAAAATAATAAAGGATTAGAATAAATGAAATTATACATAACAGAAAAACCTTCTCAAGTAATTGCACTTAAAAAGGTCATAAAAGAGCAAGTGTTGTATGCTCCATTAGCAGGTCATATTTTTAGACAATACAGACCAACAGAATATAATGATACTTTAACTTTTGAAAATTGGCACAAGAATTCAGTAGAAAATGTTTATCCATTTTTTCCAAAAGAATTTAAGAAAAAAGTATCAGAAACTTCTTTCTTTATGATGAATGGGAAAAAATTAAAGTCTGATTATAAAAAGAAATTTAATGATATTAAACCACAAATAGAACAATGTGATGAAATTGTTATTGCATCGGATCCAGATAATGAAGGTGTTGTTCTTGCAATGGAGGTTATTGAAGCTTGTGGAGCAACAGATAAAGTTATTGGTATGATTAACATGGCTAAACTAGATCCAATTTCATTAGCAAAAGAAGTTAAAATAATGAATAAGATTCCCTATAAGCTTATGAATGATGCTGGAAACACAAGAGCACAATTTGATTGGTTATTTGGTATGGGATTATCTCCTATTGCATCAGTATACTTAGGAAGAGGTCAAACTGTTCATATGGGTGGAGTAAAACTTCCAACTATTAGGATGATTGTTGAAAGAGATATTGCATTTGAAAGTTTTGATGAAATTCCATTTTGGGAAATCAAAGGTATCGCTAAAGACCCAAAAACGGGAAAAGAATTTCCCATTAATTTTAAATATGATGGAGAAGAAAGATTTGATTCTGAAGATGGAGCAAAAAATGCTTTAAAAGAATTAGGCAAAAGTGTAAAAATTAATGACTATAAAGAAGCAAATAAAACATCTGCTCCACCAAAACCATATTCCTTAACAGATTTACAATCAGAAGCTAGCAGAATGTTAAAAATCAATACAAAAATGGTAGCAGATATAGCACAAAGACTATATTCCAATGGTGATCAATCATATCCAAGAACAGAAGAGAATTTTTATGCAGAAGGTCAATATGTTGAAATTGGCAAAACTGTTGGAAACCTACAAAAGCTTGATAAATTTAAAAATATCAACTTAGCAACTCCTTATAAAAAGAGAGCAATTTTTAATGATAAAAAACTAGAAGGTAAAGCCCATACAGCCTTATGTCCTACAATGCAAGAAGCTAATGTTTCCTCTATGTCAGATTTAGATAAAAAAGTTTATTTACTTGTAGCTACAAGATATTTTATTCAATTTATGGAAGATTATAAATATTTAAATATTGTAATAAAATCTAAAGATGGTAAATTTGAAATTTCAGCATCTGAGAATGTTGAACAATCCAAAGGATGGAAAGGTTTAACTGGAAAAAGTGGATTTGATGATGCTAATTCAGAAAGAACTTTTCCAAAGTTAGTAAAAGGTGATGAGATATACATTGTTAAAACTGAATTAAAAAGAGGTACTACAAAACCTAAACCTAGATTTACAGAAGCATCTTTGTTAAAAGCAATGGAAAGAATTGCTACTATATATGATGATGCCGAAGTTAAAGAACATTTAGGTGAAAATGGAATAGGAACTCCTGCAACAAGAGCTGCTATTATTGAAGATTTGAAAAAAACTAAAAATGGTAAAAAAACAGTTGAACCATATCTCAAGATTGAAAAAGGTAAAATAATTTCAACTCAAAAATCTAGAGATATTATTGAAATATTACCAAAAAATATTACATCTCCTGTTCTAAGAGCAGAGCTTGAATCAATGACTAAAGCTATTGTTTATAATGGTACAAAAAAGGATGATGTATTAAAAGTTATTGAAAATAAAATTAAATTATTTGCTAAAGAAATTAAAGAAGTTTCTGCATCTAATGGAATTGAAATTTCTGAAAAAGCTGGATATGGAAATGTTATTACTGAGAAACAATTAGCATTTGCAGGAAGAATTGCTGATTCTGTTGGAATATCATTGCCAAAAGAATGTACAGAAGATAAAGCTAAATTAAAAGCTTGGATTGATAAACATAAAGAAAATATGTCTTATTCTTTTAGTGAAAAACAAAGAGAAATTCTTTTAAAAGCAGAAGTTACTAAAATTAAAAATTATGCAATTAGATCAGACTTAACAAAAGAAGAGTTTGATGAAGGAAACAAATGGATTAAAGATTTCTTTGAAGAGTCTGCTAAAACTAGAATATATAATCTTAGCGAAAAACAAAGAAATGTTATTGTTAATGAAAAAAATAAAACTCCAAAAACATTATTAAAAATGATTGATGGTAAAGAAGAGTTTACTAAAGATGAGTTTGATAAAATTCAAAGATTTTTAAAAAAGATTTTTAGTTCTTGGAAAAAATAACTATATAACTATAAAACACTCATGTAAAAATTTAACTTATCGAGTCAAATTTTTATTCATCGTATAAAATAAATTACAAAATTTTAATTCATATAAAATTTGTTTTTATTTTATATTTTAGATTTTATTATTTAACATAATCATAAATAGAATTATGTTAAAATAATAAATAAAATTAAGAAGGAATATATATATGAATACAGATAGTAAGGTAAAAAAAATTTATGTTAAAAAATTTTTTGATACAAGTAATAATTTCTTATTAAACAATCTTATTGATAAAAAAGAGTTTAAGCAAGTCAATATTAAAGACCATACACAAAAATATAATAAGGATGGGAAATTAATTGAACTTGCTGATAATAAAGGTTCTACTATGAAATTAGGACATTATAAAAGTGGAGAATTAAAGTTTAAAAAATTTTTTAACATAATCAATCCAGAACAAAATCAAATAATTAAATATTATAAAAATGGGAAAGTGAAATATACTAAGGATACAAAAACATGGTCTAAGAATAAATATGATAAAAATAACAACTTGATTTTTACTAAAGATTCTCAAGGTAGAGAAACTATTTGTTATTATGATTCACATAATAATATTACTAGAAAAAAAATATTTAAAGATAAAAAAGTTATAAGTAATATTTTTTATGAAAATTTATATCTTATTAAACATTAGGAAAGCTATATGGAAATTAATAATTTTGACATGAGCGAACACACATTATATTTTGATGATGTATTAAAAGTAATAATCGAAGAATTTAATATAAAACAATTATCAAGAGTAAAAATAGCTTTCAGATCATTAAGGGAACTTGAAGATTTTCCTATTAATATTGATACATCTAGTATTTTTGTTTTTGACAATAGAGAATATTTAGAAGTTGATATGTCTAAAATAAAAGTTAGTGGATATAGTACAATTCAATTTAACACATCTCCCAATGTTTATGATAAATTCAGAAAGTTTGATGAAAATAATTTCTTTTCATCAATAATGAATAAAGGTGATGAATTGTTTAGAGCCATAATTGGAAATAGCTCATTAAAGCAAATAGATTTTTATACACCAAATGTAATAAATATTGGTGAAAATCAAAAACAAATTGATATAAAAATTCCAGAAACATTGGAATATTCTAAATAAAAACAGAAATATTCAAATAAATCTATTTTACCAAATTAAAATAGATTATTGTAAATAAAGAAAAAGGAAAAATTCATGAATTTAAAAAATGTTTTTATAATTCTTATGGGAATTGTATTATTATCTGTAGATGGACTTGCAGGATCTCCAACGTCATCTTCAACGTCATTAGATATGGTTAGGGCAGAAAATAGTGCTGGTGGTATATTAGACTTAGTATTTCTAGGTGCAAAACTTCTTGGAGCAATAGCTATTGTTATGGGTATCATAGAATTGTTGGTTGAAAAAGATCAAGGTGGTCAACAAGGCAAAAAAGTTAATGGTTCAATGAAATTAGCAGGTGGTGTTTTATTACTATTAGCATCTAGTGTAATAAGTTGGATGGCTGGAGATGGAACAGCAAACGCAGATACTGGTAAGAAGATTCTTACCAGTAGTAATTAAATAACTTGAAAAATTTTACAAAAAAAGATTTAATAAAAAACTTTAGAGATAACTCTAAAGTTTTTTATATTTATTATATAGTAATTCTTAAAGGATTACCATCATACAAAGAATTAGTTTTAGACTTAAAGTCATTAAATGAATTATTGGCGTACAAATCTTTATATGCCAATAAATTTCATGATGATCATAAGTATAATTTAACCAAAAATACATTCTGGAATAAATCTGGATTTAATGATTTTTTAAAATCTAAAATCTCTCACTAGATATCACTCTTATTCTCTATGATGGTAGCTACCATAGACTAAATGTTTTACAATATACTTATTAAAATATTAAGTATATTGTAATATAATATATAAAAACCTAAAGCTAAATTTATTAAATAATAAAAGTTATCCCATATATTATCAATTATAATGATTGATAAAAATGTGTTGTTGTGAAATACAGAATTGTATTAACTTTAAATTAAATATTTTAAAGTTAGCTTTTAGAAATATTTAAATAAAGGAAATACAATGGAAAAATCGCAATATTATGAAAAAGCAAAAATAGATGATGAAGTATATGGAACTATATTTGGTCATGGAAAAGTAAGTCATCTACTTCAAGGATACTTTCATGTAATGATAGAATTTGATAATGGATTTCAAGTACCATATACAATAGAAGGTATTCCAGGTTGGGGGAAGTTTGATTATCAAACATGTTTTTATGCGAAAGATATAAATATAGCTGATTTTGATTTCACTCCAAATGATAACCCAGTTATTAAAAGTAAACAAATAATTAGACTAAAAGAAGAGAATAAGTTAGAAGCAAGGACTCCATCTGGTGTTTGGATGAATGCAAATTCAATAGATAAAAATTATTTTGAAGAAATAATTAATCTAAAGAAATTTCACTTTTTAAGAAAAATGAAGTAATTCAGAAGTTAAAAACTTAGATTATAATAAATAATATAAATTATTTATTAATTATTTTTCTTATTAACTCTTTGATTTGCCATTGCATTTTGAAATTTTGATTTTTTTGGATCGAATTCTTTAATTTTAAGAGATTCTTTATTTATATTATTTATTATTTCACTAACCTTATCTTCTTCATGTTCTATTATATTGACAATATCTTCTCCAGTATCTACATTTATTAATTTTGAAGAATCAATATTAATAGTCTCTAGAGCATTTGAATAATAAAATGTATAACCAATAATTGGTTTTCTTCCTCTACCCTTTTTTTTCATATCATAATTTGTTTCATAATTAAATGGGATAACACCTTTTAAATCTTCTTTTACTGGCTCTAATATTTTTCTTTCAAAGTCTTTTACTTTTGAATAATTTACTCCTAAAAATTTATAAATTTCATTAATTGTTAGTGTGAATTGTTGTCTTGCTGGACTTTCATAATCTCTAATTCTATTTAATAAAACAAAAACCCTAATACTATGTAAATTCTTTAAAGACATAAGTCTATTCAAATTTTTAATTTGAGTAAAATTACCTCTTTTTTTAGGATCTATAGCTAAAACACCTTTTTTTAGTTCATCAAATAGAGATCTAAACATTGTAATTTTATAAGAGCCTGATTTTGGAGTTATTTGTGGAAAAATAGAAACATATGTAATATCTTTTTCTTTAGGGCAATAAAAAGATGTTGATGTTCTTTGCATTTTTAAAATTTGATTTTCAATAGTAATTTCTGAAACACCAATATATTCTGCTAACTCTTTTTTACTTACAGTAAAATCTATTAACCTTTCATTTTTATCATTAATATAGTCTTTAAGAGGGTTCATTTCAATTCCATCTTTTGCTAAATAATATAGAACTTTATAAGTATAGATATTTCCATCTTTAATAAAATTTTCTATCATTGTATTACCTAATCTTGCAAAATTATTTTCTTTAGGCTTATCTTCTTTCAATTCTTTTATTCTTGTAGGAAACATATTTATCCTTTTTTTTATAAATACATTTTAAGTTAATTAAATGACTAGTTTTATCTTATAGCCATTTTATTAAAAAATATGCCACTTTATTAAATTTTAGGTCACTTTATTAAAAAAGAAGACACTTTATTAATAAATAGGCCGCTAAATAAAGATATGTTTGCCACTAAATAAATCAATAATAGGCCGCTTTATTAAAAAAAAAGATCGATAATAACCCTAAATATTCGAAGATTCTAATCCTTAAAAAAAACTTAAGTGAAATCCTATAAGGTTATTATTATAAATACGAAATTTTCAATTATTTTTTTGTATATTTTTTGATAGTTTAGAAAACTTTTAGAGTTTTCTTAAATAGTTATGTTGCGACTAAAATATCTTCAAAATATAATCTTGATATGATTTAACCAAATGTAGATATTAATATCTTCCACTAATTTCCTGAATGTTGCAATCAAAGTTTCAATCTTCCAGAAAAAATATTTCAAAAAAATTTTTTAAATCTAAAACTAAAGAATGTAGTTACATAAACAATATCTAATATTATCATCTTACACCATAATATCACACCTTGTTATTTTTAATATTTTTTGATCTGATCTGATCTTTAGATCTATATTATATCAATGTAAATTTTATCAAGTAATATTTTTTAAATAAAAAGAGTTGTACTATCTATTAGATATATTTTATATAATAACCTACCATTAGTAATTTAATGTAGGATATTTCGCTTGGTTTCTAGCAACTTCAATTTTTGTTTATCAAAATTAGCTATAAGTATCTATATTATTCCTTTTAAGATACTATTTCGGAGATGTTTT
>Ga0256842_1000324_pt1 | contig 41911 bp, 50 predicted proteins | sample 4559240metaG_FD_185973 | JGI IMG/M metagenome (GOLD analysis project Ga0256842, IMG submission 185973) | Hydrothermal vent microbial communities from Guaymas Basin, Mexico - 4559-240 | ecosystem: Environmental > Aquatic > Marine > Hydrothermal vents | place: Mexico: Guaymas Basin | collected...
ATTATAAAAAACATCATAACTCACATTTAATGAATCTGTTTTAGAAGGAAACGTCCATCCTCTATTTTTTGTTGTTATCATTTAAAAAATCCTTTAAAGGTCTTATAACTTCTATGTCTTTTATTTGTATTACTTCTGACCAAATTTCATCCATTTGAAAATTATTCCATAAATATTAATAATTATATTTTGAACAATAAAATAATATTTTATGCTGTGTTCAATAATATCTTCTTCATTTTTAACAAGCATCCCGCATGCTATCATTATACCACTTCTTCAACATGAAGTGCTCCAGCATCTATATATAGCCTATATTTCTTTGATGTATCACTTCTATCTATTAAAACTACACCATTAGTTTCTGAATTAAATGTTAAATCACCTGTTCTTGTTTCAGCAACATCTTTTCTTGTAAATTGTGTTGATTCTAAACCATCTAATGTATCAGCATCAAGTTCAGAACCACTTCCATCAACATTTTTAATTTTATTTAAAATATCTGAGTCTTCATAATCAGTTGTTTTCACAAATGATCCACTATCCAAACCATCAAGTAAATCTGCATCAAGCCCAGAGCCACTTCCATCAACATTCTTAATTTTATTCAAAACATCTGAATCATCATAATCGGATGTTTTTACAAATGATCCACTATCTAACCCATCTAATGTATCAGCATCAAGTCCAGATCCACTTCCATCAACATTTTTAATTTTAGATAAAATATCAGAATCTGAAACATTACTTAAATCTGTTCTTGCAAATGAACTACTATCAACACCATCAAGAAGATCAGCATCAAGTCCACTGTCAACACCATCAACAGTTTTTATTTTTTCTAAAATTTCTTCAGCAGTTGTTGCATCTGAAACTTTTTCATCAATTGTTGAATCAATTTTACTTGAGCTCCAAGTTTTTTCAGTTAATGTGTTTTCATCATCTATCTCTGCTTTAATTGTATATAAATCATTTATATCCAAATCTATTTTATTAAATGCTTCATTTAACACAGTATTTGAAGTTTTTAAATCTTCTGTAGAATCTGGGAATGGGTAATTTCTATAAGATGTATAAACTATCATTAAAATCCTTTTTTGTTTTCTTAATAAACACTATCTTAATAATATTTAATAAAAAAACAAATCAAGAGACTTAAATCTCTTGAAGTGTAGTTCTTAAATTAGCAACCACTGGTCTATATTTTATATCTGTTGTTGACAATGTTATTCTTATTCTTGTTTTTAAATTATCAGGTGGTGTTATATTATCAAGTCTAAAATGAAGTTCTTGCCATCCGTTACCTAAATCTTTGGCATCACCTGGAATTTCAGGTAAAGCAACCCAACTATATGTATCTGATCCGGCATCATAATCCTGATATTCTAAAATAATAGCTGTATTCATAGGTCTATATACATCTATATATGTGTCAACAATTTTACAATCTGCTGGAAAATCAAATTGTCTGCTTGTATAATAACTTGTATTTTTTGTTGTTCCCACAGATAAAACAGCTGTTGGTTCTAAATTTGGTGAAAAATCTCCATCACCTTCAAGAACAGCTTCAACTTTTACTCTTCCAGTATATGAGTCACCTATAGGAATAGGTAAATTGTTTGAAACATTTGTAAAAGTATTATTTTCTGCTCTATCTAATAGTGATATATTGAAATAAATGCTTGTATTTTTTTGTAATTCAACACCTGCATTAATAAGTAAATCTGTAGCATTTGTTACAGTAACTTCATTGAATTCTACAGTGTGTGATTCTGCAAAATCTGCTACAAAAATTTGGAACTGCATATCTTCATCTTGTATAGGCGTCCAAGAGCTTAAATTTGATGAAATTAATAAAACACCTTCTGAATATGGTTGTTTTGTCATCCATTTTCCAACAGTTTTGTCTCTTTCACCCATTTTGGCTACTCTTATTGTCCCAACGGCATCCTCACACATAACAACAAAAGCATATTCTGTGTCTTTCACTAACGTAGGCTTATAAGGAAATTCAAAATATGTTCCTTCATCACCTATTGTTAATTCGTCTGGTTGGAATGTTTTAAAAGCAAGTGTTTTGTCTTTATTAGGAACACCCGCATTTACTTCCATTAAAAGAACTTTGGTTTCAGTATTAGGTCTTTTATCGAAATAAACCTTTACTCCATGTATAGGTGATGTTTCAGTCATAACAAATGTTTGTGCGGTTGGATCCCACCACCACCATCTCCAAATATTTACTCTTTTTATCCATCTCCAATATGTTTTTACTATTGTTGTGGATAATTTTACTAAAGGAATTGCTTGAAATAAAGTTGTTCCATCAGCAGTTGATGTTTTCCCTACAAGTTTAACTTCTTTTGTTCCACTATATACTCCATTAGGAACAGTAAAGGTATCATCAACTTTACCATTTGAATTTGCATGTGTTGTTTTTACCAATTTTTCTGCAAAATAAATGTCCACTTCTTCATTATTATTGAAATCTTGTTCATCACTCCAAATATGGACATTTATTTGTGGAATAATTTGTGGACTATCTTTCCAAGATGATGTGTGTGTGTTACTTGTTCTTGAAACTATTTCTCTCCCAACAGTCTGTGTTCTACTTCCACGCCATCCATGGAAATTCCAGTGCCAAGAGAAATATCTCCTATCAGCTAATTGAATATTTTTAAAATATGTTCTATAAATTTTTCTACTAATCCATCTATATATTTTTGGATAAATATTTACTTTTGGTGTAGGAGGCTTTCTGTAAATAAAAGGATCGATTAATCTTGTTTTTGTCCAATATGGCTGTTCTATTAATAATCTTTTATTTATTGTTGGAATTTGTAAATATGGTAAATCCTCATCAAGATAAAATCCTATATCTTTGTTATCCCAATCAGTATCAAGAATTAAATTTCCATCTGCAGTAATTGCATCATTTATTATTCCAAGATTTGTATCATCATCAACATCTCTCAAATCATCATTTGAAAAATCATCAACAAATGAATTTTTAAAAATACTTGAAGGCTGTGTTTCTTTTAGAACCTGCATTAATCCAAGTTTAGCAACATTATATCTTAACTCATTTATTGCATCAAGCATATCAGATATATCTGACATTTTAAATACTCTTTGAGAATCATTTTCTACTTTTGGATCATAATTTTCTCCAAGTGTAACAAATCCTAATTGAAGCAATTTACCTTTATTATCAATTCTCGGTCTTTGAGGTGAAAATTCATCAGGGACGCCTGTTATCACACCAAGTTTTCCATCACTATTAATATAAATTAAATCTGTTCTTTGAAGCACAAAATCGTAATCTATTTGGACAAGTGTTCCTGAAACAAACCCAAATAAATAAACAGATAAATAGTCGTCACTTATTTCACCCATTTGTCTACCAGAAACGCTATCTGTAGAAAATCCTCCATCAGAAGTTTCAGTATATTGATATTGATAAATAGCATAATAACTTTCTCCAGGAGCAGGTTCAGCTCCAGAAGGACTCCAGTCGATAAAATCTCCATCAACAACATAATCTGTTCCTACAGAATAAAATGTGTTATTTGTATCATTAGAGTCTGAATTTCCACTCCAAACTTTTATAACACTTAATACTGGTTGATTCGGAAGCTCATCTCTCCCTCCAGAGGCACTAACATGCTGAATTTCTTGCTGAATTTCTTTTACACCAGAAATTCTGTATACTTTTCTAATAGGATAATGCCTTGTAGAATAAAAATTGTTACCATTGAAAGTCGTAGGCTCACCTTGTTTTAATTCAAAATTTACAAGAGGTGGAATTTCAATTTCTTGAGAGCTATCTGTTGTGAATTTAAATCCATAAACATTGCAAGTTCCTTCTTTTATATCTAAATAGAAAGAACCTAAATCACTATCTTTTTCCTTATAAGAAAGAGTAAATCCTTCAACAACATAGTTTCCATTTGCATCTCTATCATATTCAGCTACAATTTGTTTTATATCATTCATCCAAGGTTTTGGATCAACAATTACAAAAACATCACCTCCCTTAATAGTATAAAGTGGGAAATAATTTTCTTTTACTAATGGTTCAACATCACTTTCTAAAGTCCATTGAGCTGTAACTTTTAATCTTCCGGCACCTGGTTGTCCGAAGTTTTTACTTTCAACAGCAGGATTCAGTAATTTTGGATCTTCTATTTCTGTTATTTCTTCATATGTAACCAAAACACCTAATGTGTCATTAAATGTTTCTGGATTTTGAGAAAGTTTTTTAATTTCTTGATCTGGGACCTCTATAAAAAATGTATTATAAAATGCTATACCTTTTTTACATGTAAATGTATAATTTAACAATTCAGCATCAGATGCATCAAATCCTGCACTTTCTGTAGATTTCTCCACATCACAACCAGAAACAATAGATCCATTTACAAGAAGTTTTGATGCAAATTTGGAAACTTCTCCCATAATAACTTCTTGCATCTCATTTAATTCTGCTGATTGAATTACTTTTTGAGCTCTAAAAAGAAGCCTTTTATAATTTTTATATTTTTCATCAGTATCATATCTATTATAATACCCATTTAATGTTATATCAACTGACATTAATATTCCTTTATTTTAATTAAAATGCTATAATATATTCAAAAATATTTTTAGTAGCATCATTTCTATTTATAACCATAATGTTTTCAATAAACATTAATTTTCCAGTATCACTTATTTCTGATGGCAAAAGATAAATTTTATCTTCATTTCCTGCAGAAGGAACTGTGTTAGAAAAAAGTCCCAATTGATAAATAGTATCATTTGAATTATATTCAGGCTCAAAAATAAATTTTAAATATATAAATTTTGTTGGTTCAGTAGAAATTGTCCAACTTTGATTATTAACTTCTATAGCTCCATTTTCATCTGGTTTTACAAATTCTTTAAAAGCTTCTTTCACTCTCCCAACTTCTTGCTCTAATTGCGTTAGTTCTAAATTTTCAACAGGTGGTGCATCCCAAGGTTCTGGAACAGCCCCCCAAGCTAACCAATAAGTATAATTTTTCATATTTGTAGCAATATCTACATGACCAATTTCTGTCAATACCATTTATAACATCCTTATAATTTTATTATTATTTAATAAATTTTTTCTATTTTATGAAATTTTATCACACGAGGGGTATAAAAAGAGTTTAAAGAAAATTCTTCTAATAAAATATTATTAGTAGTTTTTGTTTTATTTAAAGAATCAAAATCACTAATTTTCCCTTTAAATAAAATGTTTTCTTCCCATGTATAATTTTCATCCCAATCAATTACTTCAGGTGTATATTGTCTTTCTATTAATTTATCAAACTCTATTCTTTCCCAAGTTTGATATGGCTCCCAAAATCCTTCCCATCCATTTGATAAAGGGGATACTAAATACCCTGGATTCATTTGGACAAATCTAAAAGGCTGATAAACAGTCATTTGTTTCCAAAGATATTTATCATTAGTTTCATCTAATATATAACTGTCATAAAGAGAATTTGAATCAAACCATGTAAATAGTAATTCTGTCTTTATAGAAGTTAAAAATTTATAATCTAATGTTTCAAATTGTTCAGTTTCGTCTTTGAATATATTTGTAAATAAAAGTAAAACTCCATCAAAAAGTTTACCATTTGGACTATCTAAAAAACATTCATCAAGAGGTTTTTCATCTGAAATTAAACTACAGTATAATTTATCGTCCTGTATAGAATAAAAATCACTTTCTATATTTTTATAAATTCTGCTTAATTTTATAAAAGAATCTAATTGTGTTTGATAATTATTTGGAAGGCTATCAAACACAAATCCATAAGTAAATATAGGATATTCATATTCATACCATTCAAAATATTTACCTTTATAAGGAGAAATTTTTAAAAGATATCTTTGAATTTCTGATGTTCCATAATAAGGCTCAATAATATTTTTCCAAGCGTTAAAGCCATCTTCTGAAATATCAATACCTCTCATTATTTTTAATAAATCTATTTCTTTAAAAAATTTTAATGTTTCTGATGGATTCAATGATGAACCAAAATCTACAGATGAAGTATTCCAATCTCCAAAATTTATGTCATTCCATGATAAAGATGAATACCAATCTAAATTTATTTGCTCTTCTCCTCCTGTTCTTGTTGTAAATGAAAGAGGAAATTTTGTTAATAAAGATTGTAAATAATCATCGTCAAAATTTAATGAACAATACAAATAATCTAGTTCTTTATAAAGTTCTAGATCTTGAAGATTTGGTGGAATCCATTTTATAATACAAGACATTAATTATCCTTTTTTAATGTAAAAAACATCTAACTGCTTTAAATATTCACCTTTTTTAAGTTCTAAATTTTCATCTAAAGAAGATGCATACATTTTTCCATTTGGAAGAAGTTTTGTTACTTCAACAGCAAAATCAGAACTATTAAAAAAAGTATCTGTTTTTATTATTTTTCTTTCAAAATAATTTTTTACAATATTAATAACATTTTGTATTACATCATCTGTATCACTTCCAACATATGTTAAAAAGAATTTGAATTTTTTTCCATAAGAGCTATCAATAATGTTTATGTTTAAAAGAGCACTTGTGCTTTTTCTTTTTTCTATTAAATCTAAAATTTCATTTTTATTTTCATCAGAGAGAAAATCATTTTTAGGTAATATCCATACATTTTCTGAAGGATATAAATCTTCAACCCAAACATCATCCAATATAGAATAAAAAGAATACATAATTCCATCTTCGTAATCTTTTGCATTTACCCATCTTCCGTCAATAGATGTTCTTAATGCAATTTTTCTTATAAGCTCTTTATCTATATATTTCTGAGGAAATTTATTTACTTCAATAGATAATTGAGAAAATAATGTTGATTCTATAAATTTTAATTGAGACTGATCAAATTTATTAAAAAGATCATCATTAAATGTTAAAACTTTAAATTCAACTTTATCATTTAAATTTACTTTTTTACCTAATGTCCCATCTCCAAAAATTAACTCAAATCCATAATAATCAATAATTTTTAAAACAGTATTACTTAAATTTTCATAATATAGGGATTTTCTTTCATTTAATAATTCTAATTCTTCTCCATTAACAAATAAACTTTCTATAGAATTTGATAAATATTTATTTTTTGATAAATCTTTTATTTCATAGTAGTCAATATTTTTATCAACAATATACGAAAATTCTTCTAAAAGTCCTATACATACATTTAATGTGTTTTGAGTATTTTTTAAAAATTGCTTATCTTCTAATGAATAAATATTATAATTTTTATAAAACCCTATCAATTCATTTTTAGTAACAGCCCCATCTTCTAAAGAAACAAATGATAGAGTTAATTCAAGAGAATTCGTAGAAGGTCTGTAAATACCTTTATTAATTGCTAATTTTATTATACTTGATTCTAATATGGCTGTGTCTAAGCTTGACTCTCTTATTCTCATAAGATTATTAAAATTTTTATCAGCCAATGCTGCTGCTAAAACTTCTAATATTATTTGTCCTGAGCTTCCTTCAAAAAAACTTTCCCATGAATTTTCTTGATTTTTTACTAATTGAGAAAGTTGGTCAAGTAATGCTTCTTGAGAAATTGCTTTATAGTCTATCATTTTTGTCCTTTTATAATATAAGAAAATGTATATGTGTTTGAATCAAACCCTAAAATTTCAAATACAACATATACTTTAAAAATATGATTATCTAAATCTATTGGAGTGACATTAGAAAGGGAATAAATCATTTTTATTCTAGGTTCCCATCTTTTTAAAGCCTCTATAATTTCTGTCAAAATTGCTTCTCTTGTTTCATCTGTATGTAAATCAAACAAGTAATTTTCTATATTACAACCAAATTCTGGTAAAAATGCCCTTGTTCCTTTAGGTGTAGTTAAAATATTTTGAATAGATTGATAAATATCGTCTATATCATATAAAATTTCATTTTTTTCTTCTATTCCATCATAAAATTGATTTATATCGCTATATTGCATTTTTATCCTCCTGCAAATACATTATTCGATCCAGAAGCAACTGTAGAGCCACAGGCTATTGAATCTCCAATTCTTCCTATTGGTTTTCCATTTACAAAAACAGAAGAACTTCCACTTGCTAACACACTATCATGAGTTTCAGGAATTTTGCAGCAGCAATGGGGAACCCAGTGATCACCTTGCCTATGCGCAGGAAGTCCATTTATAAATACATTAGAACTTCCTTGATCATTTGCTCTTGGTGGCCAGCATCCATGTCCACTTCCCATATCTCCTAATCTACAAACTCCAGGCATATTTTTCCTTTAATTTAAACTTATCTTTGATGCTTTTAAAGCCATATTTCCACCAGAAGATATTGTTGTATTTCCTCCTACAGAAATATCTAAATCTCCATTTATTTTTGAAGAGTTATTGCCCTTTACATTTATAACTGAATTTCCTCCAACAGAAATATCAGAATTACCCTTTACATTTATGTTTGAATTTCCATTTATATTTATATTGATGTCTTTTACTCCTGTAATATTTATAGTTCCATCTTTTTCTATATTTAGTTTTGTTCCACTATGATGGAAAAAATCCATGGTTTCTTGTTTCATATTAATATACCATTTATCTCCTATTTTATTTTGGAACCCATAAGTTTCAGGATAATCTCCTTTAACTTCAGGAAAATCATAATCTTCAAATAATAATTCTCCAAAATAAAAACTTGTGTAAATATCATTTGAAGGAAATACAATTAAAACCTTTGTTCCAATACCAGGAACAAGTAAAGACGAAGATTTTTTATTTTCTCCAGTTCCATTAGGATAAACTTTATATGTCCAAGGTAAGTCTTCATTAGGTATACCATCTGTTAAATTTTTTATTTGAACTTTAATTCTTCCAATTTTTAGAGGATCGTCATTAATTACAACTTCACCAACAAAAAATCCAGAAAAATCTTTTTTATCTTTAAATATTTTTAATAAATCATTTAATAGCATTATATGACGCCTAACTCTTTTAAATTATTTTGTGACTCTCTATTTATATTAAATTTCATTGAAAATACTCCTTTAAAAAATATTATATCTATTTTTGATATTATATAATATCCTTCTAAATGCTGGTCTGAATTCTTTAGTGTTGCATAATCATTGAAATAAACTTTATCAAATAACTCAACATCTAAAAATTCTCCATCAGTTTCAATTTCTAACTGTAATTCAGATAAAAGGCTCAACCAACCTTTTAATACTAATGGTGCTTTGAAATAATTATCATGCATATTTTCATTATAAAAAACAGAACCAATATTTTTTGAAATTTTTAAATTTATTACATTAATAAATGAAGAATTAGAAAAAACAGTATCAAGTTTTGGAGTTTTTATAATTTCATCTGAATTCTTTATTATATTATAGTTTAAAATATTTTTTTCATAAACGCCAAAAGAATTTAAAATTCCAAAATCGTTATAAACATCATAATCTAAATTATAAATTTTATCTTTATCAGATTTTTTTCCAACATTTATAAAATTTATTTTTTCATCTGAAGAAGTTTGAGTTTCTAAATCTTTAATTAAAAACTCTCCAGAAAAATTAAATCCAACAAATAAAATATTATTATCATTTATATAAGAATGTTTATATATCTTCTTTAAAAATGAAAAAGGCGTTTCATTATAATTTAACCATGTTTGAAAATCATTTGTTTCTACAGCATAATCATTTGTTGTTATATCAATTTTATTTAATACATCTTTAAAAATTTCTTTAGAAAATCCTTTTTTTGAAAATACTATACTATTGTTATAATATTTCTGTGGAACTATAATAGTCCCAGCCATTATAACTTTAAAATATTCTCCTGATTTTTGAAATGTAACATTTCTAGGATATAATGTTAAAATATAAGGACTATTGCTATCTTTTCCTATTTGGCAATAAAATTCACTTCTTTCATTTATTGATTTAATTACTTCATTATCTCCAGTTAAAAACACCAATTCAAAAATTGGAATATTGAATCCTGCTTCAAATGATATAGTTAATTTCAATAAATTTTTCGGTTCCTTTACAATATCTTCATTGCCATTAGTTATCATTATAAAATATTTATCCTTAATTTCAATCATTTTTTACTCTTTATTTATTTTCTTTTGTTTTAATGACATTTTCATAATTAATTTGTTTAAATCAGATATATCAAAAAACTTTATTGTTTTATCTTTTAATAATAAATCACTATCTAAAATTTCATTGAACATCATAAGTAGCCACCAATATTTTACATCTCTATAAATTTTATAACTTAAAAGATCCGGTCTTTTTTCTTCTGATTCTGATATGTTTATTTCTCCTAATTTTTTAAGTTTCATAAATTCTATTATAAATTCGTTGTCAAACATATCATAACAATAATTATTATAATCAAATTTAAAAAAATGTTCTTCTTGAGAAAGACCAGTATTTTTTAAATCATTTATATTTTGATAAAAAAACATATTTAACTCCTAAACCAAGAATTAACATCATCAACAGAAACATCTTCAACAGTTTGAAATGTAACAGTAACTTCTACAAATAATGGTTTCCCAGAAGGGAGTTTTTGTCTACTAATACTATATTCTAAAGATGTCATAATTAAATTTTCTATTACAATATATCTATCTCCCAAAATAACTTTCCATGTTCCAATAGGATTAACTCTTTGAAGTTCTGCAGAATATCCATTTGGAGGATAAAATCTTCTACCATTTCCTTTTCCGGATTGTTGTGGAAAAACTCCATTTAAAAGAGTTTTTACTTTATACATTACGTCATCTGAATTATTAAGGGCTAAAATAGCAAAATTGAATGTAAAATCACCTATAGATGATTTACTCCATGTTTTTCTAGATTGAATAGGAAAATCAACAGAAAGTCCCTTACCATTACTAACCTTTATTGCTTGTAAATATTTTTTTATTTTTTCTTGAGCTCCCGACTGCTCCATAAAAGGAGTCCATTCTGAAGATCCTGAAATTGTAAAATTGTCTTTTAAATATCCTGTTACAGGAATATTTCCTTCAGATGTTATCATTATTCTATTATTTTTTGAAGCAATAACACCAGAAATATCGCTATCTTTATTTACTCCAGAAGATGTATTTTTTGTTGTTGTTGGTGGTGGTTCTGGATCTTTTAATGCTTTTATTTGTGCAAAAGTCATTATACATCTCCTTCACTATTTATTATATTTCTTTTATTTATTCTTGATTTGTCTTCATTGACAATAACTGGTCCTTGCTCAACAGTTATTTTTTGTTCTGGTAATTTTATTTCAGGTGCATTGTTTTTTGATTTTCTTTCTATATTTATTGTTTTATTATAATTTCCAGACTTAATATTTTTTGATTTAGGATAATTTATATCTGCAGTTTTTAATCTTTTTGGAGTTGAAACATTTTGTGTTGTTATAGAAATATTATTTACATCTTTTTCAGTAATTTTTAATTTTTCTTTTTTAGATTTATCATCTCCTCCAAATCCAAAAAATGTTTTAACACCATTCCAAGCTTTATGTGCTTTATTTTTTACATAATTTTTAGCTTCATTGTATTTTTTCTTTGCATAATCTTTAAAGCCCATTAATTTATGATATAAATCAACTAACCATTTAAATGCTGATTGAAACTTTTCTGCAACCCAATCAACAACTCCCCTCAAAGCCTTTATAGGTGTTTCAAATGCGTTTGAAATCCAATTTCCTATACTTGTAAATAAATCAGAAAACCAAGATCCTATTTTCTTGAATATGTTAGCATACCAATTAAAAGCACCTTTTATTCCATTCCAAATACTACTAAAAATACCAGAGAACCAAGAGCCTATTTTCTTGAATATATTAACATACCAATTAAAAGCACCTTTTATTCCATTCCAAATACTACTAAAAATATTGGAAAACCAAGAGCCTATCTTTTTAAATATGTTTGAAACCCAATTAAAGGCACCTTTTATTCCATTCCAAATATTACTAAAAATATTAGAGAACCAAGATCCTATCTTTTTAAAAAACCCTCCAAACCAATCTATAATTGGACCAAATATCTTTTTATAAAAATTTGAAATTTTTGAAAATACAGTTTTTATTCCATCCCATACAAATGAAAAAATTCCTTTTGCTATTTTCCAAACACCCTTTATAACACTTTCACCAATATCTAACAGAAATTTAGTAAAATGTGCAGCAGATTTACCACTTATTAATCCCATTGTTAGGCCTTCTACAAGTCCTCCAACAGTGGCAGATGCTTTTTCTTTAACAGTTGTATCTTTTTGATCTTTTCCAAAATAATTTCCTGCATTTTTATATCCATTTACTGCAGAAATTCCTCCGCTTAAAAGCATTCCAGCAGGACCAAGAAATTTTAATGCTTTTCCTGCAATGCCCCCTACTTTTCCTAAAAGTCCTCCAGATTTACTTAAAAGTCCTCCTTCTTTCCCTAAACCTCCCGAAAAGAATTTTCCTAATGCTCCTTTTTTAGAAAAAAATCCTGTAAATTTTTTCCCTAAAAATCCGTCTTTTGAGAAAAAATTCATAAATTTTTTTCCAAAATTTTTCATAAAATTAGGCATTAATTTACTAAATAAAGAGCTTAAAAACCCTCCGCTACCTTTTTCTTCTTTTTCAGTATCAATATCTGCTTTTATTCCATTTTTTTCTAAATCATCTAATGTATTATTAAGTTTTTCTAGTGTGTCTGTTTGTTTTTCTAAAACTATATCACTTTTCTGCTTAGCAATTTGTTCGTCATCTTTATTTTCTTGTTCTAAAGAAAGCATGGTTTTAAATTTATCAGTCATATCTGATACATAATTTTTTGAAGAAATAAGAACTTTTCCTAAAAAGGAACTCTTTATTTTGTTTCCAAAAAAATCTTTTATAGATGAAATCATAGATTTTTTATTTACTTCTACTTCATCTAATATATCTTTAACATTCTCTCCCGATTTATCTTCAGTATCTTGTAATTTTTTGCCTAAATTTGAAACTGAATCTTTTACTTTCGATGTAACTTTATCCAATAATCCAAAATCATCATCTAATGCATTTATCAAAGGTCCAAACGGTGTAGATGACATTATTGCTGACTTCAAAAAAGTTCTTGAATATTCATTGGACATTGTTTTATCTAACATTTCTGAAGATTTTTCTAATGCTTTTCCAATGTCTCCATTAAATTTTTTTAAGGACTTTTCTAATGTTTCTGAAAATAATTTTGTAGTTTCTTTTCTTGCTTTTTCATTTATATTTTTTTCAATTACTTCTTTTTTCTTGTCTTCAGATTTTTCCTTTACCCAAAATTTATAAACATTATCTAAAGTTTTCTTATTTTCTTCAGCAATATCTGTTTGCTTCTTTAAAATTGAATCATCTATATTCATTTATCAGCCTTTTTTTCATTTTCCTGCTCTTTTATTTCTATAAGTTTATCATATAATAATAATAATTCAGAATAATCTCTGTTTAAAATATCATCCAATTTTAAGAAAAATTTATATTGTAATATTGATTCTATCTCTAAAAAACTTTTTAGAGGTATCTGATAAAACAGCATATCCATAGATATCGTAAAAGGGAAACTCGGCAATATTGCCACATCCCTCCTTTTTACAAACGAATTTTAATTTCTTTGGACCATGATATAAAATGGTATCCATTGTTTCAAGAATATTAACATTTACTCCATTTAATTTTTCTTTTACTATTTTTAATGCTTCATTAAACTCTTTATTTTTTATTTGCTTTGCAATTTTTGCATTTTCATAATCTTCTGTTCCTTTAAATTTAGAAGTTTCTAAATAAATATAATCCCCGATTGTTAAAGGATAAAATTCTAATTTTTCATCATTTAATTCATATTCTACAGGAATATTTACAGAAATATCAAAAAAGTCAATTTCGGATAAGTTAATTCTTTCTTTATTCTTTATTCCGCATTTTTCGCATTCATAATTTATTGTAATCTCATTATCCCCAAATACAGATAATCTAATAATAAAAATTATAAAAACAAAATCAAAAAATGTTAAGTCATTTTTATTAAATGACGTTTTTATTTTTTTATTCAAATAAAATTTATAAAAATCTAATTCTGTTAAATCACTATTTGAAAGATACTTTACTTCGCCATATGTTAGAGGAGAATAAGAGATAATGGAATTCTTTGGATATGATTTTCCTTTAGAGGGTAAATTGTCTAAAGAAATTTTATAATCATAAATATCTATATCAATATTTTCTTCTAATGACTTATATTTATCAAGTTTTTCTTTTATTTCTGGAAGAATTTCTGAAAGTAAATCTGCTTCAGAAGATGTTGTGGGTTTTATCCTTTTCATATAACTCCTTTTTTATTTTATTTAATAAAAAGAAGTAAAAAGGAAATTATAATGCAGTGGTTATATTGAAGGTAATTGTATATTGTGGGATGTTTCCATCACTTTCTCCATGATATGTTATATCAGAGTTTGGTATAACATAACAAGAAAATGTTAATAGTTTATTTTTTTCTTGATCTAATTTATTAATAATTATTAATTTTTTAGCATCATTAATGGCATATACATAGTCTAAATTTTTTGGAACAACTTTATCCTTCCAGTCTTTTAGAAACATTAAAAAATCTAAATTTACATTGTCTAAAAATGATAAAGATAATGACTGAGTTGTCCTTCCTGTAGGATATTCAAAATAAGTATCTGAAAATGCTTCAAAAGAAATTGCGCCAAAATTTATTTCAACATCATTTACTGGAACAAATCCAAATTTATCTTCTATTTCAGGAAAGGAAATTTCCCATAAATTTCCTTTGTCCCAATTTACAGATCTTAATTTTTCTATATCTGTTTTTAATACCTTTGCCAAAATTATCCTTTTTAAAATTTTTTTTAACTTTAAAAAAGATAATCAGGGATTATCCCCCGATATCATCTTTAAAATAATCATAACTTAATGTTAATTCAAGATTTGAAATCTCTCCATTTTCACTTAATTCTCCTGGAGTATAGTCTTCAAGATATACACCATAAAGAGTATATGTAACAAACGGTGTTCCGTCTTTTTTAAGTCTTCTAAGAACAACTGTTGTTTCATATTCAGATTTTTTCTTCCCTTTTCCAGTTTTAGTTTCCCAAATTCCTTCTCTCCAGTCTTTGATCAATTTAGAAACTTTACCGTCATCAGTTTCAACTAATGTTAATGTTAAAGTTCCTTCATATGCAATATCTCCGGCAACCTTAATTTTATGTCCTCTAATTTTTACTTCTTGCGACTCAAAATTGCCCTTTGGCAATCCTGAAGAAACTGCTCTAAAGTTTACATCTGAAACATCAACATTAACTCCTGAAGGGGATGTAATAGTAACATCCCATAAGTTATTAAAAGCAAAATTTGAAATACTTCTAATATCATTTATTGTTGGTCTGGCCATTTTATTCCTTTTTTTTAAAAAATAAAGAAATAGCAAAAGCTATTTCATTAATTGTGCATCTTTAAATGAGATGCCACTAGGCGTTAATATTGTTGTAAAGTTTATCCATTCAAGAGACTGTGTTGGTTTGATATAAACATCCACATTTCTTATATGATTATCATAATCCTGAGGACTGTTATTTGTGTCGTTAGAAACTACTAAATAATCCTGAACACCTTTTCTAGATTTAATATTTTCTAAATAGTTAGAAATTTGAATTTCCATTAATTTTCCAACCATATCATCATTAAGTTCAAATAAGAAATCTTCTAAGAATTTTGAAATAGCATTTTCTATAACTATTAATAGCATTCTTATGTTTATTCTATCAAGTGCAGATGGTCTTGAACTCAATGTTTTTTGTCCCCAAATAGAAATTCCTTTTCCTGGATAAAATCTTATTGGGTTGATTCCTGCATCATATAATGCATCAAGTTCTCCATCTTTGAATTTAATTAATACATCTTTAACAAATAAAACGCCTCTTCTTTGTCCAGCAGGTGGATACCAAATTTCAAAATTAGTCGCACTATAATTTATTGCAGCAGCAGCATATCCGTCAGGGCTTACATAAATATCTCTATCGTTAAATTTATCAACAATTTTTAAATGAGATGTGAATAAAGCACCAAATGAGCTATTTGCATTTAATGTTACTTTTCTATAATCAATAATTTTATTTAAGTAATCATTATCAAACTCAGCACTAATAGGAGTTGACAACAGTGCAAAACAATCTCTTCTTATTTCGCATATTTCTAATAATTTTTTCTGATATCCTTCAAGAGTTATTCCGCCATCTAAAATTAAAGTTATAGGATAACTATTTTTATTAGAAAATACATCTGCCATAGCAACATAATTACTTTCTGTTACAGGCAATCCATCGTCTCCAGCAACCATATATGCTAAATGCTTAATTGATATTTCAGCAGGTAAAATATTTTCATCAACAAGAGGATTATTAAATCCAGAAATATAATTTGAACCTTCTAAAGCATCATTTATATAAATGTTTCTTCCATATCCATCAAGTGTTCCAGGTTTTCTTGAAAGAACCCAACTTTCTACAGGAATATTAATATTATCTGATAAATAAACATTTAATATAAATGCATTCGGTTCTTTTACGATATCAGGATTTGTAATTATTTCTATTCTTAAATCTTTTCCCCATTCTCCTGGGTTTTTCTGCGTAAGATAAAATACTGATTCAATATCAAATTGAACTGCTTCAGGGTCATCAAATCCATCTGCAGTTGGTAAAACAAATTCGCTTGAAGACAAAATAGGTGTTACAAAATCATTTCCTGTATAATTTACCGGATCATTTAAAGTAATTGAATTTGTGGCACTATCAACAGCTGTAATAGTTGTATTAAAGTTAAATGATGTCCCATCACTTAAATCTAAAATAAATGATATATCCCTATTAACAAGCCAATTAATATTTCCCTTTAATCCACTTATTGATACTGTATTACTTCCTTCATTTGCTAAAACAGTAAGATTTTCAGAAGGATAACTTGTTCTACCAGAAACAATGTTGACAATGTAAGTATCTTCTCCTGTTGCATCAATAGTTATTGTTGAATTATCAGTATCAACAGATTTAACTGTAAAACTTTTATAAACATTATTATCATAAACATAAATTTCTTCATTTACAGATATATCAGAAATATCTCCATTTTGAATATTATAAACAGTTAATATTGTATTTGCTATATCTGTGGTATCACTATTGCTTATATCAAATGTAATGCCTGAAATTTCTGAAACAGAAGCTGTTCCTGTTCCTACTACTGTTGGATCATTACTTGTTATTTCTTTATCTAAAGTAACTTCAGAAATACTTTCATCAGGAGAACTAACAGCCAATACAGTATATGTTCCAGTTGTTCCAGGAATTGTTATTGTTCTTCCTAATAATTCTCCTGATTTTAACAATATTCCATCACTGGTAAGTATATTTGAAACTGTTATAGTATTTAAACCAACAGTAATGTTTGTTACATCAAATGTAATTTTTGGCTTTTCAGGTGTTACTTCATTTAATTGAGTAAATGTTGGATAAGAACCATCTTTAAAAACATTTATCCCACCAAATTTTGCCTCATTAGCAACCCTTACAACCCATAGTTTATTACTTCTTTGCAGAACAGCCAAGGCACTATAATATCCTAAATCATACCCTACTTCTATTCTTTCTTTAGGTGTAAAATATTTTAATAACTGACTTTCATCAGTTACAAGTCTTGGAACACCAACTTCCCCTTTTTTTGCATTTATAATTATTGCATTATAAACACCATCAAAAGATTTAACAGAGGCAGTTAAATCTCTTTCTTTCATAAATACTTGTGCAGAAGACATTTATATCCTTTATTTTTTTATTAAAATTCCCTTTGGAAGAGGTTTTGCTATTTTATTAATATCAACATTTTTTACAACGCCAAAAGGTGGTATTACCATTTTTTCTCCACCATATGTAATAACTGTTTGATAGTTTACTATTGAAAGCATTTTTCCCATATTTAACCTTTATTTATTTTAAGAAATTAAATCTTCAGAGATTAAATTTCCGTTTTCATCCATTATCATTAATGGTATTTGCTCAATTATAGAACAATCTTCTTCATTTCCAAACACAAAATATGATAAATCCACGTCTAAATTTACAACCATAATAGAGCCAAGTGTTTTTGTATCTAATTTTTCATAAGTATAATCAGCATTTAATTTTGCTGTTCCTTTAAAACTTCCTAAATTATCTATTTCATATTCAAACTCTAAATTTTCTGGAATATTTAAAACCATAAATTCTTCTAAATCTTCACCAAGCATAACATCACTACAGAAAAAACTTAATGATATTGTTGTGGTTGCCATTTTAAATTTATATTTTTTCAATATTTCATTATAGTTTACAGAATAAATAGGTCTGTTTTGAAAAGCAATTGGCTTTATTACAGTTCTTTTCCACATCAAAATAACCCAATCATTTGTATCTGATTCTGGTATTTTTTGAAATAAATCTTCTCTTGCGATATACTGTGTTCCAACTTGCTCAAAATCTAAATTATTATCATAAACAAAAACTGGAACAAGAGGGAAATCTGAAAACAATTCTCTAATTGTGCCGAATAAGCCTATTATAGCTTTTGATGTTATCATTATTATTCCTATGCAAATGGTATTAATGTATATTTTATGACAATAGGTTGATTATCATTTCCATTTTTTACAACTCTATCTAAAATTTTAAATGGAAAAAAAGAAGAGTTAAAAAATATTTCTACTTTAGAATTTCTTGGAATGTCAATGTATTCTTCATTTGTTGTCATGATATATAATTCATCGTGTCCAAAAGGCATCATTGACAAACTATCTTCTTGTGTAAATGCTATAAATGCATTAAGATTATTAACTAAAAAATTATCAGTTATATCTGGTGTATTTGAATAATCATAATCCTGAGATGAATCATTATAAATATTATCTTCTTTTTTAGGAAAATAAATATTTGTTAATAATCCAAAATATTTTGTTGAAAATGAAATAGCATTTTTTGTAAGCTTACCCGTATTTTTTAAAGCATTTTCGTAAAACATTTATACATCCACACTATTTAAGGCATCTTTAATATATTTAACTACTTCTTTTTTTAATTTAAAGCTTATATTGTTTCCATTTATAAATAATAATTCAAATTCAACATACGGACCATTTGCAGAAATTTTTAATCCTGTTCTAATTGTTTTATATATAAGAGATATCAACCCTTCATCAATTTTCATTTTTCAACCTATCGCATCCCACCAGTCTTGATTATTTTCAGTTAATCTTTGGAATGCATTATCATAAATATCTTTTCCATCTGATTTTAAATCTTGAGCATTAGATTCAATTGGCAAATCAGTCATTTTAAAATTATCACGAGCTGTTCCTAAAGATATTAAAAATTGTCCTAATACCATTTCTAAAAAATCATCTTCGTCATAAAGAATATCATCAAGAGTTTTTTGCAATCTAAACCTTACATACAAAGATCCTGTAATAATTGAATATAATGTTTTTATTGATTTGTTAAAACTCCACATACCAATATCAGTAGCACCTTGAACCTTATAAGGATCAACCATAAAAATATTTTTTATATCTATAACTTGTCTTCCATCTACAGTTAAAATTTTATAAGGATTCGAAGGAATTTCGAACCTTATAGTTGTTTTATATGGTTTATAATTACTATATATATTTAAAACTCTTTGAATTATTCTTTTTAGATTATCATCATCTATTTCTAATTCATCTATATTATATTGTGCTGAATTGGATATTAGGTATTGTTTTAACTCATCAAAAAGCATTTATTTCCTTTAAATTAAAGATTCAGCCAATGTTTTTCTCTTTCTTGAAGTTTTTGTGTCATTACCTTTATAATTTTCTACCATTAAAGCTTCAGCAAGAGATTCTTTTTTACCTTTTTTCTTTTCATCTACATCAGAGTCATCATCATCTTCATCTACATCAGAGTCATCTTCATCAGCATCTTCAAAATAATTTTTGAATATTTTATTAACTTCTTCTTTTATTTTCTTTTTTAATTTTTCTTTCACATCTTCATCAGAGTCATCATCAGCATCTTCATCTTCATCAGAGTCATCATCCTCTTTTTTAGATTTAGATTCTTTTTTACCTTTTTTCTTTTCATCTACATCAGAGTCATCATCCTCTTCATCTACATCATCTTCATCAGAGTCATCATCCTCATGAATTTTTTCTTTAATATATTTTATTATTGATTTTTTAAATGATTCTTCTAAATCATCTTCATCATCAGCATCTTCATCTTCATCAGAGTCATCATCCTCTTTTTTAGATTTAGATTCTTTTTTACCTTTTTTCTTTTCATCTACATCATCTTCATCAGTGTCATCTTCTTCTTCTTTTAATGCTTCTTCAATTCTTTCAGCAATAATTTTTTCAAATTCTTCATCAATTAAAGTCAGCATATCTTCGTCAAGAACTTTATAACCTTTTTCTTCAAGCTTTTCTTTTAATAATCCTTCAGAAATATAATTATCAAAATTTTCAATAAATGCTTTATCTAATTGTTTTAATTCTTTTTCAGATAAAACAGTATATCCTCTTTCTTCAAGCTTTTCTTTTAATTCTTTTGCTTTTAGATCTTCTCTTAAATCTCTAATCATTATTTTCCTTTTTTTATTATTTAATTATTAATTTATCGTCTTTTAAAACGATATCTAAATTAGGATATTTTTTATCAATTTGCTCAGCTATATCTCCAAGTGTATCACTATCTACGCCTGTAACTTCAATTCTATCGTTATAAATATCAACTGAAGCTTTTTTAAACCCCAATGAATCAACAAATTTAGAAATTTCTTCAGGATCAAATTCTGCTTCATCTAAACTTTCATTTGGAGATTTTTTAGGTTTTACCGCTGCATTATTTCCATTATTTACAATATCTCCAGAAGATTTTTTAACAATAACCAATGTAAACTGATCTGGAGTAGAAAATTGATATTTATCTGCAAACATTGCAGTCATAATTTGCCAAAGTTTTTGTGCTTTAGAAAAATCTGACGTATCAACTTTCCAACCACTAGCTGTTTTTTGAATTTTTGATGGATCTTTTATAAATAATTTCAATGTATCTGTAATATCTTTATCTGAAGTAACATCTTCTTCAAAAGAAATTACAATTTTACTTTCTTCTATTGACAACGTTCCTTCAATAGGAAGATTTTCTATAATTTTCTTTAATTCTTCAAACTTCATTTTTATCCTTCTTCAGTTTCAATTTTTACTGATTTTTTTCTACCTCTTTTTGGTTTAGAAGTTTCTTCAACTACAGGCTGTTCTTTTTCAGTTTTAAAATCTTCTATTTCTATGATTCCTTTAGGAAAAATGAATTTTTCTTTTTCAAAAGCTAAAAAAGTAATTTCACTTTCAGGTTTTATAGTATAAGTTACTTTTCCAACTCTTAAAATAGCAATTCCTTTGGAAATGTTTTTTGCTATAAATTTTTTCTTTGTCATAAACTTCCTTTTTTTAAAGTTTTGCTTAATATTACATAATTATTTAATAAACTTTAAAAGATAATATTAAGCAAAACGAATAAGAGGATATCCTCTTATTCATTAAGCATTATCAATTACTAATTTAGTAATTAATGTTGGAACAGGTGCAACAATTCCAGCTTGTAATGCAACCCCTTTTTGTGATTTAAGTGGGTTGTGGTCAATACCATCAGCAGTATTTGTTACAAATAAAGGAAGATACGGACTATAAACAAGTGATGCATCAAACATATTTGAACCTTTTGAAATTAAAAGGATTACATCATCAGGTATAACCATACTTCTAATCACAGGTTTTCCATCAAGTGTTCCGAAGAAATGAGTTCCAAGAACAGCATTTAATTCACCAGCTGGTTTAAATCCTGGTAAAGTTCTTAAAATGGCAGATGCTTTAACACCAACTACAAGAGCAGTTTGCCCACCACTTCTACCAGCATTTGTTAAGATTTGACTTTCAGCTTCAGCTAATGCGTCAAAGAATGTTAGTTTATGCTCAGTATAAGAAATACCATCAGGTGCTGTTTTGTCCCAATGAATTTCTCCAACTGCATTTAGATATGCTTGCATAACAACATTTGAAGCAACTTCAGTTGTTAATTCAGTTGTTAAATCTCTAGCAATAGTTTCTTCAACATTGATACCAAATCTTTTACTCATTGAGTAACTTTTGAATACTTTAACATTGAACGATAGTCTCAATACCACCATTCGAGGGAGTATTCTAACCAATGATTTGGTTCCAGTTATCTGGGATAACTGGACAAAGACAACAAAAATTGTCTTTATTCAATTATCCAGGGAATTATTTTAATAAACTCCCCAATTCTTTTTTTCTTTTTGATAAATGTTTAATTTCTTCTTTTATATTATTTAATTTATTTAATTTATGTATTTCTCCTGCTTTAATATCTTTTTCTACCTTTCTTTTAAGCTTCTTTAAAAATTTCAATCTTTCAGAAACTTTTTTCCAGGTTCTCCAAGACTTTCTTTCATATTTGGGTTTTGGAATATTATTTAGCATATAATTTATTTCTTTATTTTTAAATTGCTTATTTTCCTTTAGAAAAATTAAAAAATTACTAAAAGCAATATACATTTTTGATCTTGTTTTATATTTTCGTAATTTAAAAAATAAATCTTTTATTACTTTTATTTCATCAAATTCATTATTTTCAACTTTGAAATTTCTTTTAATAAAATGTTTTAAAATAAAATAACTATCTTTATCTAATTGTCTTATTTCTTGTAAATTCACCCTAATACTCCCTCTCTGCAAGTTTCCAAGCAGAATAGACTATATCTTCACCATTTAGGTGTCGTGCATATAGTCGTTGAAATTTCCTTCCGTAATGAAGGTTATCTGCTGATTACCATATACATAAGAATTATCACCCATACTCTAAGTAACTTTGGTATCTTATGCTTCACGGTGTTTCAGCAATTAGCACGATTTTATTTGAGCTATTCAGATTGCTTATGCAGCAATCTCAGTCAACCCAATATCAGTTCTTAGCGCATATGTTTTAGCTCTTACAGAAAGGCTATCAAATCCAGTATCAATTGTTGGAATTTCAAGCATTTCCTCAAAGTTTGTTGAATAATCTGCTAAAATTTTAGCCCCACTAGCAGGTGCTTCATTAAATGTTACAGAAACAACACCTGTTTCATAGTTAATTACACCTTGTCCGCCAAGACCAATTAAGTTTCCTTGACCATCATCTATAAGTTTTACAGAAGTTCCATCAACATAAATAGCTACTGCTCTTTTTACTACTGGAAAATATTGAACATTAAATGTAAATGTAACAGCAGTTCCATCACCAACAGCTCCTGTATCTTCTCCATAAACTTCTTCTGAAGCAAATGTATTAGGAATTAATTTTCTTCCATTTTTTGGGTCAACAAGTGTATCACCAGCAGTAACATTACCTTTTGTTGTTCTTGAAGTAACTTTTTTAAAGTAAATTGTTCCCTGTTCTTCTTCCATTGGCTGAATACTTGCCATTAAAGGAATAGGACTTTGTGCATTAGATGCAACAATTACATCCATTGCAATATTAGGAAGAACTCCAAGGTCACTTCTTGAACCATTTTCTTCAGCAAATTTTACATATCCTTCAAATGCTTCAAGTTGCTCACCTAATGCATAGATGTCTTCATCAGTGACACCTTTAACCATAGCTTTAACAGATTTCTTTTCATAAAGATCCATATAATCTCTATATTTTCCATAAAGTTGATCAGCTCTTTCACTGATATTTAATAATTTTTTCATACTCATTTATTATACCTTTTAAATTTTTATTTTAATTTTCTAGGCATTCTTTGCTACCCAATAAAAATTAAATTAATTTTTCAGCTAATAATGATTTATTTCTAATATTTCTATTTCCAATTACTTCTTCTTTTGATTCAATATATTTTGTATTTTGCTTATAAAATTTTTCTTTTATTTTTAATTGCTCTTGAATTGTTTTTTCATCTGAATATTTTTCAACTATATCTTTAATTTCTGATTCATCTAAAGAATAAATTGTTTTATAATATTTAATTTTTGATTCTTTTATATTTTTATTTAATAAAGATATTTTTTTATCTTTTTCTTTTATCTCTTTTTTATATTTTTCTTCTATAGAAACTAATTTTTCTTTTATATCTTTATCTTTATTTTCTATTTTTAAAAGTTCTTTATTTTTTTCTCTTAAAGCTTCTTTTATTTCTCTTAAAGCTTTTTTTAATGTCTCATTTGTTTCTTTTAAATCATCAAAACTTTCTTCAAGCTCTTCTTTTTCCTCTTTTATAATTTTCATTTTTCTATTTAAGTCATAATATTCTTTTTCATTAAAATTGGTTGATGAACTTTCTTTTAATTCCATTTTTTCAGATATATTTTCCAATCCAATTTTTAATGTTTCAATAATTTTTTCTTTCCTATTTACTTCTTCTTCCAATTTTTCATTTTCAGAGAAAAATTCTATAATTCTTTCTTGGAATTTTTCTATTGTGTTAATATACATAGATTTTAAATTTTCAAATTTCAACTCAGTATTTAACATTTTTCCTATTATTTCTTTTACGCTATCATCTATATCTTCTATAGATAAAATATTATTTAAAATCTCTTTTATTTTATTTAAATCATTTTCTTTTAATTCGTTTTTTTCCATATAACTTATAAGCTTTTCATAATTTTTAGAATATTTTTCATTCCATTTTATAGCTCTCAAAAGTAATTCTAAATATGCTAAAAATAAATCTAAATTTTTTATTTTAAGCTTCTTATCATCAGTATCAATATCTTCAGGCTCATCACTTGTATTTGTTACAGTATTGTTTGTATCAATTGTATTTTTAAAATCATGATAAGAACCTTCTGTAATACTTTTTCTTAAATCAATATTTTCTTTAGAAATATTTTTAATCATTTCAATTAAGGAATTTTTATCTAATTTTTCAAGTTTTTTAAATTTTTCTTCTGAAGCATTATCTTCTTGATTTTCAAGCTTTTCCCTAAGAGATGTTAATCCACAAAGTCCATCTTTGCAAGTAATTCCATCACTTACATCAACAACTTTTTGTAAATCTTCTTTCATAGATTCTATTAATTTTGGGTCTGTTTCTAAAAATCCAGGTTCAATAACAAAATCTATACTTTCAAGTTTAAAATCTTTAGGGTCTATTACTTTAAATCTTTTTCCATCTTTTTCCACAGTTTCATTTTCTTTAAAACTACCAAATGCTCTTGTTGAAACATATAATTTACTTCCAGATCTTAAAACTGTATTTAAAATTCTTCCAGCAGGAGTATCCAATATTTCATATGTGGCTATACCCTTTCCTGTCTTTTTATCTATTTTTATTTCTGTGACTTTATGAGAAACTTTTCCACTTGCTAATAATTCGTCAAGAGTATAGTTTTCAGGGTGTCCAATACAGCCAAAAACTAATCCTCTTTCAAGCTTACTTTTAAAATTATTTTCTTTAATAGAATTTTCCCAAGCTTCAGCAGGATAAAATCTTCCATTTCTTGAATATCCGTTTAAAAATAGAGATGGTCCTTGAACAACACCTAAAATCCCATTAGGCGATTTTCCTAAGTCACCTCTTGACCCGTCTTCTTCTAGAAATTTATAATTTTGAAATTCAAAATTTTCAAATATTTTCATAAATTATTCCTTATTTTTATCTATATAAATTATTTAATAAAGTTTTAATTTAACTCTAATTTTCAAATAATTTATCTATTTTATCACATATATTATTTTCTGATAAATTTAAGCTTTCTACAATATTTAATTGCTCTTCAAACTCTTTGTCTATATTATCATTAGACAAATTTAATTCTTGTCTTTTAGTATAAAGATATAATTTTGGATCTATAAAGAAATCAAATATATCTATAAGCATTTGATAATCTTCTTTTTGTATTGTCCCTGTATAAAAAACATCAAGAAGTTTTTCTTTCAAATATCTTGAGTCTTCTATAAAATATTCTATTATATCTAAAAACTCTTGTTGAGCTTCAGAATCAGGTTCATAATATTGTAATTCAAGAAATAGATGAGTTTCTATAGATGATAATCCTAATAATGCATCATTCACTTCATCAATACTTAATGGAATTAATGGATTTCTTTCATCAAACTCATCTTGATAATAATAATATTGATAAGCACCAGCCTCAGATAATTTTTCTGTTCTTAGAGAATTAAATCTACCTAATGCTCTATGAAATCTTTTTCCCTGAGTTGAATTATGCCACTTTTTTAATCCTTTCAATAGAGAATTTTTATTTCTTCTCCATTGATTCTTCATATTTCTTTGCTTTTTTCTATCTTTTGACTTTTTTATCAACTCTAAGCTTTTTCTTATTGCTGATTCAGATAAATTCAAAATTTCAAATTGAATTTTATCTTCTTCTCTTTTAAACTTCATCATTATTACCTTCATCTGAATTTGAATTTGATTTTTCTTTAACAGACAATATATCAAATCCTACAATATTTGCAAAATTTTCATTTATTAAATTGACATAATTATCCCAATCTATTTCCACATTTTCATTATCTTCAAAGTTTGCTATATAGCTATTAAAATTGTCAAGCATACTAACCATTAAATCTATATATTCTAATTTTTCTAAATCATCTATATTTAAAACATTTAAAAATGATATTTTAATATTTTCTTTTATAAAGTATGTCAATCCTTTATTATTTAAATGAATAATAAACAGTCTTTGTAACCCTTCAATAAGAGAAGATTGAATAGATTTTAATTTTTTTGTATACCTTATATTTTGTTTTATTACATCAGTTTTTATATTGTCTTCATCTATTATATTGGAAGGAATTCCAATAGTTGTTAATATCATTTTTCTAATATCATTTATCTTTTCAAACATAGAATCATAATTATCATCTGCAGAAAAATCTTGAGAAGCAAGTTCACCTTTGTCTCCCCAGTTAGGTATGACTTTTACGTTCCCAACTTTTGATTGTAAATTTTTTAAAATTTCTTCAGAATTACTTCCTGACGTATGATGGCCAACATTTAATGTATTATTTATCATTTTTTCAAATGCTTTAGCAATATTTTGAGCATCTGTTGGTTTTGTTGTTGCGGGGACACTGACTGATACAAGCTTAGTTTTTAATGCATCATTTACAAATTTCATAGGAAGTAAGTTTTCAAAAAATTGTAATTCATCAATTAAGCCATAAACAGGATATAAAATACTTCTTCCCATTTTAAAAATAGCATTTTTTTCATCTACACCTTCAACCTTTACTTTTAATCTTTGAGAATTTAGAGAAAAGTAAACATATTTATTTGGAGAAACTGATAATATTTTATTATCTTCAAATTTTAAATAATATCCTATATCACTATCTTTGAATACCGGTATTATTTTTGTAATATCAACATCATCGTGTATATTTATAACTCCATTTTCTTGAGGATAAAGACTTATGCTTTTTACATCCAATCTTAAAAAATATTCTCCATAAAATAATAAGTCAACAACGACATCTTTTAAAAGTTTTTCTATTTCAAATTCTTCAATAAAATCCTCTAAGATTTTTGTTGCTCCCTCATCAATTTCTTTTTCTTGAGTTAAAACTTTAACAGAAAAAATACTGTTTTCTTGAGATGTAGGATTTAATGCATCGTCCATAAGTCTATCAATAATTAATTGAGAAAAATAAAAATTTTTAATATTATCTATTGATTCAATTATTCCTTCTTTTGTTTGAGAAATATTAAAAAAATTATATATTAATGTTTTTTCTAACCCGTCATCTTTTTGCATTGATTGAACAACACCGATACTTGGATCTGCCTTAACTTTCCATTGTCCAAATAATTGAGTTTGAAGATTTTTAAAATGATCTCCTAGAGATTTAAAAATTCCCATAAAATTCCTTTTCGCTTTTTATTATTTAATATGAATTTACATACCAAAAATTTTCTTTATTATGTCGTCTTCCCCATAAGATAAGTTCATAAGCTCTTCTACAAAATCTTCTTCTGTTAATGGACTATAATCCATATTGAATAAAGCGTTATAAACTTGACAAACTGCATCAGCAATATCTTTACTACCATCTGTTCCATCAGGAAAATATTCAGGGTGATCTATTTTTTTAGCATCTTCTTTTAAAAATATAAGCTCTTTTTCCAATAAAGAATTTACAGGTAATTCAATAAGATTTTCATAAAGAGCATTTTTAAATACGTAATATGGCTCTTTTTTTCTGTCAACAGAATGTTGTATAGCATTAAATCCTAATTCAGACATTATTGAAATAAAATCGTATGATTGAAATGTATCTGCATAAATTGTGTCTATTCTTATATTTAACTTTTCTATTAAATCTAAAATAAATTTTCTTACTCTTGAAAAAATAATTTTTTGTCCAGAAGCAGGTTTTAAAGAAGTAGCAAAAATAATATCTATTACCTTTTCTCCATTTTCTTTTATTTCCTTTATACATCCTAAAGAAATTCCTAGTTTATCTTGAGAATAAGCTAAATCCAGACCTATAGAAAATTGTTTACCTTTATAATTTTTCACTAATTCTTCTAATATTTCTAAATGAAAGTAATTTATTAAAGGTATAGAATTATCATATTCTATTATAGTATTAACAGGATTTTTATGTTTAAATGCTTTAGTAATTGAAGATTTATCAGAAATAAATGTGCTTGAACTAACAACAGGTATCCCTAAAATATCTCCTATAGATTGTCTAAGATTTTGTTTAAATTGAGTATAATAATCGTAAGGAACCTTTTCTACATTGTCAGGATATTTTTCTAAAAAATATTTTATCTCGTCTTCATTTTCTAAAATTTTTGGCTCTAAATTATATGTTCCAGTAAATACATAAAAAATATTTTTTGAATAGTTTATTTTTTCACTTAAAACTTCAAATTGTTTTGCTCTTATTTCTAAAAGAGGATTTTTAATTGTAATATTTTCGTTTTCATCGTCATCAAGAGTTTTTTTAACTTGCTCAATGAGTGAAGCATCTGTATCAGCAGAAGATACTATAATTAAATGTCCAGGAATGTATTTTTTATATTTGTTTTCAGATAAAAACCTTGAAGGAAGCCTGTTAATTGCTTCAGTGACATATGCTTTTGCTTGTTTAGGCTGAGGATGCCTATTAAGTTCATCCATTAAAACGCTAAAAACTGCTCTACCTGTTAATTGTCTTCTATACGGAGCAACAGGTAAAATATCTATACCTTTTTCAAACATTGACGTTTTAGTTTTATTGTTTAGTTTACTTAAAAAGAATGGACTATTCCTTATCATACCTAAAAGCAATGCAAAGTTTATAGATTCAGAGTTATCTCTTGTTGAATTTGAAACAATAAAATCTATTTTTGTATTATGAGATAATTTATAAAATGCTTGAGGATTTTCTAAGCATAAAACATGAGCTAAGTCATAAAGAAAAATGATGTTTCCCAAAAATGTGTTATGGTGAATACTCCCATCAGGAGTAATATATAAATGTGGATTATCTATATTAAAATCATATACAATTTCGTTATTGTTAAGTTTTTCTTTTTTAATCAATTTATATTTTTTTCCATCAATATTATCTACATAACAAGCATTTTTTATAAGTTTTTCTTCCCCATTTTCTAATATTATGTGATTTTCAGATGCTTTTATTGATTTTCCATTTTCTAAAAAATATTCATAAGTATTAGACTTTTTAGTAACAAATGCGTTTATTTTTGTTAAATTACCATTTGGTGTTTTTATAAAAATTTTTTTATTAATAAAATGTGTTTGACCTATTTTATTATTATATTCATTTTCTTCGTGTTTTATATCTAAAGCATCAAAAAGTTTTTTAATTGAAATTTTTATTTTTTTCATTGATTATTTCCAGCATATTTTTTCTAAAATTTCTTTTTTTATTCTTATATGTAACAAATCATTTTTCATTTAATAACTCCTTTAAAAAATTTTCGGAATTTGCTCTTCAAGAATATTCTTCTAATCCCAATTCTTTTATATCTTCTTCTGACATATAAAATTCAAGTTCTTGAGATTTTTCAAGACATTTACCAGTTCCTATAGCTGAATTATTTATAATAATATAATTATCTGTAAAAACATTTTCTCTAATTTTGTTTAATTCGGGAAAGGGCGTGGGAAACATCTTAGCTAAAAGTTTCATCCAGAATTTATAAACGCCTTTTCCTCCACTTAAAGATTTTCCTAAATAATAATCATTTGACAAAAATTCTATAATATCAGGAGGAACTTCCTCATACCCATGCTTTTTTGCATATTGTGTAAAAAGTTTTTTAAATTCTGATTTTGAAATTGTTTTTCCCATATAACTCCTTTAAGACTTAATCTTGTCAATTTCCTTCAATGATGTTTTTAAACTTTCTTCTAAGAAATTTTCATCAGAAAGTATTTTTTCTACAATCTCATCTAATGAAGATATTTCATCTGAATCATTTTTTATATTCAATGATTGTATTTGTCCTTCAAGTCTTTCTGTATCAACCTTTTCTCTTAATTCATTTAAAGATTTTAAAAGTTCTCCTCTCATAATTCTTGTTTGTCCATAAAGCTGTAATAATTTTCCTTTATCAAGGTCAACAAGAGTTTCATTACTAAAAATTATATCCTCTATTTTTGATAAAAAATTTTCTAATTTTATTAATTTATGAGAAGTTGATTTCATAAGAGCAACTAATGATAAATCTATTTCAAGCATAGTTGTTGATACTCTATCTAAAATTTTTATATCTGGAACTTTTGTTTTCCCAGATAATAATTTTTCTTGCTCTTCTTCTAATTCTTTTGTATATTCAGATGATTTAGAAAATTCATTATTTTCCTGTAATTGAAGTTTAATATCTTCTTCTATATATGCTTCTATAATTTCTTGTGACATTTTATTTCCCTTTTTATTTTTAAACACATATAAAAAAAGACGAAAAATCGTCTTTTAGTTGGTATTTTTTGCTCTTGTTTTTGCTGCTTTTGCTCTAGCTTTTTTTGCTGCGCCAGATTTTGCAAATTTCTTAGCAATTTTTGACATTCTTTTTGCAAGTTCTTTGTCAATAGGTTTGCATTTGAATTTGAATTTTGTCCCATTTGAACTAACTATATGAGGGGATTGACCCTTTGGACATTTAATTTTAGCCATTGCTTTTCTTTTTAATATTGCAATTTTTTTGTCAACTGCTTCTGCTATCATTTTTTCAATTAATTTTTCTGCTTTCATTTTTTTCCTTTTTTTAAAAATTAGATCATAATTAATTTAATTATGATTTTGTATAAATATTTAATGAAATTTTAAATACATCATAATACAGAATAATTGTAGATAATCTTGATTTATTTTATAAATAAATCAGTTATATCTTCTGTTCCATTTTGACTATAATTTTTCTCATTTCATTTTTTCCCTTTTAAAGTCCTTATTAAATAAATTAAAAAGGTTTTAATATGGACGTGTTTAAATTATTTAATAATATTAAATCGTATATAAAAATTATAAGCGGAAGTATTGTAGGATTGGTTTTAATGTTCTTTACATATAAGTATAAATCAGCACAAAATGAAAACAAAAATTTAAAAAAAGAAAAAAATGCTTTAAAAAATACAATAGAAGTTGGAAAAAAGAAATATCAAAATGAAATAGATATAAAAGATATGACTATTGCTGTAAAAACAAAAGATACTGAAGAAGATAAAAAAGTTAAAAAAGAAGTTAGTGATACTATACAAAAAGCAGAAGGGAGTTCAAAGAATGAAAAAATTATTTTTGAAGCTTAATTTTTCATATTTACTTCCATTTTTAATTTATTCTTTATTTGCCTTTGCTTTTTTAATAGAAGGATGCTCTACTAAAGTTGTAGAAAAACCTATTTTTATAGAAAAGAAATGCCCAGTTTTAAAAACATATGATTTTAATAAAACATATAAAATGACAGCATATAAAAAAGGAAATAAATTTTTTATAGAAGAATGGAATGCTACTGTAAATAAAAATGTGGTTTATGATTTATATAAATATATAAAAATATTAAAAAGTCAGTTAAATAAGTGCAATGAAGAAATAAAAATTTATAATAAAAAATTTGGGAATTAAATTTTTATTTTGTTTAATTCCTCTATCCAAATTTCTTTTGGTTCTTTATTTTTAAGCCCTTCAAATTTTTTTTGAAGTTCTCTTATTTTCAATTTGAGCTCCTCTATTTTCTCTTCTGTTAAATTATACAAATTCATTTTTAGATGATCTTCAGGATATTTTATATTCAAATTTTTACACTGCTCTAAAATATCTTTTTTGCTTCTCTTATTGACTATCAATTTTTCATCAATTATAGATTTTATGAATTTAGTCCTATCTAACAGATAATCCATTTCTTCCTTATAATTTTTAAGAAGGTAATCTTTTCTTTTTTGGTAAAAATCAAGTCTTACTTCAATGTATTTATCAATCAATTCATATTCATTTTTAAATTCTATTATTTTATTATTTTCATCAATAGAAGTAAAATTTTCAGCTACTTTTTTAGATAATTTTAACTTTTTAATAATTTCTTCATCGTCTAATTTATTGAATTCAGAGCTAACATTTAATTCAAATAGAAACTCTCCGTTTTGAGATTTATCTTTAAAGTTTCTTATAATTTTTCTTTCTTCTAAATCATTTAAAACTTTTAAATAAGATTTTAATTCATAACCGATAGGCAATTCAGAAATAATTATTTTTGTTCTTCCAACTCTTTCAAATTTTCCTAAAAGTTCCCATCCATTTTCATAAGCTCTAATGGTTCCTTTGAATCCTTTGAAAAAAGGGTTTAATTTAACTTTTTTTCCCTTAATATAATTAATTATATCTCTTAAATTTCTCGGAAGTATTTTTTGTGCAAATCCTGTGGAAACTCCTTCAGAACCATTTATTAAAATCATAGGAACAATAGGAACATAATATTTATATTCTATTTTCTGTCCTTCAAAAGACTGCTCTTCTAAAATTGCATCATCTTCCTCTTTATATATATCTCTGATATATGGTTGCATATAAGTATAAATATATCTACTTGCAGCAGATTCAGAGCTTAACCTATCTCCAAAATGCCCTTCAGGAACTAAAAAAGGAACATTGTTTGTTCCTGTAAAATCCTGAGCTATATTAACAATAACGCCTTCTATACTTCCCTGACCATGAATATAGTTAGTATGCTCTGCTACTGTTGCTGCAAGCCTTGCTACCTGTGTTTCTTTTTTAATGTTTTTATCTAATACTGTATATAAAACTTTTCTGCTTGTATTTTTTAATCCATCTATATAACTTGCTATTTTTCTTGTATTATCATAAACAGGATAATTAATAAAATCATTATTAATAAATTCTTCAAATTTCATTTAAACTCCTATATTTTATTTATATCTAAACTTGCCTCTTTAATAAACTCTTTTCTTTTATCTGTTTTGTTTTTTGCAAGCCAATCATCTAAAAGTTTTTCATCAATTTCATCAAGTTTCACAATCATATTATCTATCCCATCTTTATTAATAATTTCAAGAAGCTGTTTTTTAGTCCATCTACCAAGACCTTTGGCATATTGAACCTCTCTATTTGGAATATCTTTCATAGAATACCACCAATTTTTTAATTTTCCATTTTTCACTTCAAAGGCAATAGGCGTATAAAATCTACAAATTTTATCTTTAAAATTAGGTAAATATTTTATAATATTTCCAATCAAAAGTAAATTTATTTTAAATCCGTCCAAGTCTTGATCTGAAGCTATAATTATTTTTTCAAAATTGAAACTATTACAAATAGTGATCAAATCCTTTAACTCTGTATTTGAATTAACTTTGCTCACAGAAACTTCCCAGGCATTTAATGGCACACCTTTTAATTCAAAATAAGCATATTCATTTCTACCCAAAATATTCATAAGACCACTTCTCGCAGAAGTTCCCTCACATACTAATAAATATTTGTTATTTCTAATTGCTGGGAAAAATTTTTCAGAAGTTATTTTCTTTTCTTTTTTAGTTAATTTTTTAAGCTCAGCATTTTCTTTAGCTTGTTGTTTAAGAGAAAAATATTCTGTTATAGAAAGCATTAAATTTTCATCTTTTAATAATTGCTTTATTATTTTATCCCAATCAATATCTTTGAAAAATTCTTCTAAATCTTTTTGAGAATTAGAAATTTCTATTTTTTCTTGAGAGCTGAATTCAAGCTTTGGAAAAAATCTCATTACAAGAAGAATTTTCATTTTATTTCTAATGTCTGCAGGCTTTATTGAAGGAAATTTTTTAAGAAGCTTTTCTCTAATTTTAGGAACAATTTTATTATTAATAATGTAAGAAATTGGTGTTCCACCATTTCTTACATAAAGTCCATTTACAATCAAGCACTGTGAAAAATCATCACTATCATTATGCTTTATTTCAAAATAAAAATTGTCTTTTTTTATATTTCCATACTTCACATAAACTCCTTAAAAATCAATCTCTGTCGATTTTATTAATTTTTGATTGAAATAAAACTTAATTTCAGGATATGTTAATGACAGCATAATTATCCTACTATAAATAGCCACCTTTTCATTTTCTGTAAATTTATTAACTTCAAATCTACCAAAGTCGGGCTCTACATAAACTTCAACACCTGATTTTGTTGTTTTCTTTTCTTGAGTTTTTATTTTTGTAGCATTTTCTATACTTGTATAAATTATTTCTTTACCTGAGTTTCCATTTTTTCCAACAAAAACTTTACTAAAATAATTCGTTAGTGCAGCACCCATTCCATTAGCACCTGCTGATTTTCTATCCGAATCATCAAAATTGCTTCCAGCCTTTAATGTCCCCCAAGCTGATTCACACATCCAGACTTCTTTATTTAAAATCTTATTAAAATGTTTTGTGTTGGGTATTCCAACACCATTATCTTTTACGCTAAATGATTTATCATCTAAGACAATGTCTATTCTCGGATTACCATTAAAATTATTATCCACAAAGGCATCCACAGAATTATCTAAAATTTCTTCAAAAATCTTAACAAGTCCTGGAACATATTCAAGTTCTGTCTCGACAAATTTATTGTCTCTTACTATATATCTTTTTTCTTGTATCTTTTTGACTGCCCCAATATAAACATTGGGTCTTTTTAAAGCATGCTCTCTGTCATCTAAGATTTCTATTTTTCTTTGCTTTGACAATCTTAACTCCTTATTTGTTTAAATAAAAAACTTTCCAATCTCTTGTTCTTCTATAACCTCTTCTAAAAATTCCATTTGTGCTTTCAACTCTAAAATAAATTCTTAAAACTTTTCCAGATGTTGTTTTAACATCATAAAAAGAAGAATTAAAATCTTTATTTATTTCAGAATTTACTATTTTTTCAAGTTCATCATTCCCAAGAACTTTTATTACTTTACTTGTTAATGTGTCAAATTTAATTTTGTTATCTTGAGAAATTTTTTGAAGAATACCTAATGTTTTTGTCATTTTAACTCCTTAACTTTTTCTTATATATAATTATATAATAATTTTTGAAAAAAGTAAATAGCCCAATTACCATTCATTAAGATTAAATTTTGCTTTATTATTTTTTAGTATTTTTTGTTCAATTTCTTTTGTCCCTTTTCTTTTGAATTTTGAATGTGGACTATTTAATTCTGTTAATTTTTTTTCTAAATTAACAATCTTTTTCCATTCTTCAGGATATTTTTCATAGATAGTTTTTAAAGAATCTAAAGATTGTTTAGGACAAATAAAACAACCTAATCTATCAAAATCTTTATATAGTGGATTATAATAAAAATTATTTTTATCTAAAATCCATTTTTTAATATAATTTTCATCAATCTGTTTTTCTATCAAAGGATAAATTTCTTTTTTGTTTTTACTCATTCGTTTTAATTCATTATAAGCTAAACCAATATAAGTATAAACATCAAAATTTTTATAATTTTCTTTTATATATATTTTAAATGGTTTAACCTTTAAATAATCTGTGCAATAACCTATAGAAAATACAGGTGGAAATCCTCTAATTTGGCCTTTTTTCTTACCTCTCACAAATTTTCCAAACATTTTTTCATGCCAAATATCCTTCCCTTTATTTTCATTTAATATTGTAACTTTATATCCTAATTTTTCCCAATATTCTTTAATTTTATAAATATAGTCATATAATTGTTTATGTTCATATCCTGTATCGCATAAAATTATTTCGTCTATTGGTTTTTTCTCTTTAATGAGTATGTCTATCATAAAAGTGCTATCTTTACCTCCTGACCAAGAAGCTACATATTTCTTTTCCAAGTTATTCCTTTAATTTTATATAATATTTTTTGGAAAAAGTAAATAGTTATTATTCATTTATACATTTTGTAACTAACTCATTATTCAAATTTCTTAAATCATATTCTTTGGAATCATCTTTGCTTTTTAAAAATAAATATTTTGGTAAAATAAATCCATCAAATTCATCATTTCCTTCTACCCAAGCTTCATATTTATTATCAACAAAAACTTTAGATCCTTTCATTTTAACAGGAAGCTTTCCAAACCCAAAAAATGTAATATAGGCTTTTATTACATTATTTTCATTATAATCATCACCATCAATATCATAACATCTTTTTATTAAATCAAATTTTTCACATTCTGACATTTTTTGAATTTTTGGATAAGCCATATTTTTTGAAAAATCTTTTTGTAATTGTTCTATCATTTCTTTAATCATTTTTAACCTTTATTTAGGAATATGAATATTTATTTTCTTCATCAATTCATGTCTTTTTTCATCAAAATATCTGTCATGATAATCTTTAGCATTATAATTTCCTGTGTGGAATTGCCATATGTGAATCATTTCATGTAAAAGGATACCTATTATATTTCTAGATTTAAGTATTTTAGGATTAAAGTGAATAGAAAAATAATCAAACCCTCCATTTTCATTCTCATGTCCATAAGCCATTGCTCCATATTTATCATCTAAAATGTCAAAATAAATAGAAACTTCTGGTAATTCATTATTAAAATATAATTTGTTTAGCTTTTTATACTCTTTAAGAAGTTTCGTTTTTCATTTTTCCTCTATATTTTCTTTAATATTGATAATATACAGCATTTGATTTAATGTAATATTTCCTCTCAAATAATCCTTGTATAACATACAATATGTAGCACTATCTCCAAATTTGTTTTGAAAGAATAAAAATATTTCATCAAAAATAATTGTTTCTTTGTCATGAAGATTGATTGTTTTTTCATAAATTTCATCATTTAAAATAACAAATTTATCACTTGTTTCCAAATTTGGCCATTGTAACATAGTTTCGCGGATATATTCATTAATATTTTCTATTATATCAAAAAATTCATAAATATCATATGAATTAATATTAAATTTTTCTTTTAGATAATTTGAAAAATAATCTTTATTATTTAATATATCTTCTGAACTTATTGTTTTATTATCAATTTTTATTTGTAAATCTAAATGTTTTTCTGTAACTTCTTTTTTAATCTCTTCTATTTTTTCTTTTATATGCTTTTCTGTATAAATCATCTTAACTCCTTCTAATTCATTTATCCAAGCCTCTCTAAGAGGTTTTAAAATGATTCTAATATAATACCTATTAAAACCATTAAAGTTTATTAGAGAGGCTCTAATAAATGAACTAAACCATATAAATAAATTGCATAATAATTATATTATAATTTTTGAAAAAAGTAAATAGTTTAAGGAAAATTTAAGATTCAATTTTCCTTAAATCCTATCCAAAATTTCTTTTATTGTTTTTCTTTTATTAATTTTAAAATTTTTCTTTTATATTCATCTAAAGAATAATTTGTATTATTAAAAAAATTAAAATAATGAACATCATTTTCATCACAGAAATTAAAATAAGCTTTTAACGCTTCTAAAATTACAAAATTTTCTTGCTCTTTAGACATCATTATCCTTTAAAATATCAAATTTGTCTAAATCATTTTTTAGACTACCTTTTTGATAATTAGTATTATCTGCCTCTTGAAGAGCAACTTGCGTCTTGTTGAGATTTCTATATTCGTTATACCAGTCTATAATATCAGATTTTTCTTCATTGTAAATAGGTTTTAATCCTATTTCTTTAAGTCTATTGTCAGTCCAATATTTTATAAAATGCTCATTTATTCTTTTATTAAATCCTTGAAAATCTCCATCTTTTAATAAATAATCACTCCATTCCATTTCAAGTTCAGCAGTTTCTTTAGCCATCTCATAAGCTAAATCTTCAAAATATGATTTCAAATGAGAAAATCCTTGATTTGAATCTTTCATTAAAATTTTCATTACATTTGAACCTGTTGTAGTATGAACAGTCATTTCATCCCATGCAATAAGCTTTAACATTTGAGAAAATCCCTGAATAGAATTTCCATAAGCTTTATTAATACTCCACGTAGAAAAGAAACTAAATGGAAATTTGACACCCTCTAAGAAAAATGTTCTTAAAAGATTCTCTAAAAGAAGTTTTTTAAGTTCATCATCGACAGTATCTTCTTTCAATTTTTCAATTAATTTATTAGCACTCTCAATTTCTTTATCAGCTCTTTTTCTAACAACATTATCTTCATAGATTGAATCAAGCATTTCAGTAACTTTACTTCCGAAAGATTGATTTAATCCTGTGCTATAACTTAATGCATGGATATCTTCTTCAACTTTAATTCTAGCATATAAATAAGAAAGCCAAGTATCAGATGATAAATCTGATAATAATCCAAATGTTCCAGGAACCAAACTATCTAAAACATTTTGATAAAGAATATTAAGATGGAAAATCCTTTTTGGAATTTCATCCATTGAATCCCATCCTTTTTTATCTTTTACACAGTCTATTTCTTTTGTAAACCATGTATTTGATTCAGAAGCCTCTGCTAATTTTTGAAAAATATCATAAGATTTTTTATCTATCCTTTGGAAATTTCCATAATCTCCAAAGAAAAGTTTGTTGTAATCTTCTGGTTTTTTTGCTAAGCATAATGTATGACAAATCATTTATTTCTCCTTTAACTTGAACAGCTCTCGCAGATTTCATATTCTGCTTCAGCTTTTAATGTATTCATATAATATAATGTTTTTACACCTAATTTTTCAGCTTCAATAATGTCATAAACTATCTCAAATGCACTGTCAGGATTTTTATAATATGCATTTACTGATTGTGATTGATCTAAAAATTTTTGTCTAATTGCAGCTAATTCTAAAATTCTTTTTGTGGGAATATCCCAAGCCAATTCATAATACATTCTATTTTTATTAAGATTTGGAACTAAAAATGGCAATGTATATGTTCCTTCTTTAATTATTTTATATTGTCTTATAGGTTCTATTCCTTCTGTAGAATTTATTACTAAACCACTTGTTTGTGTTGGAGCAATTGAAAATAAATTTTCAAATCTAATACCAAACTCTTTTAGCTCTTTTCTTAATGCTTCCCAGTCTTTTTTCATTTCAAAATGATATTCTTTAGGAAGCTTGCTTAATTCCCAAGGAAATAGTCCTTTATCCCAAGATGTTCCAGAAATTTCTTTGTATTTTCCTCTTTCTTTGGCTAATCTGATAGCTTGCTTAATAAAATGATATGTTAAATCTTCAAATAATTCATGAGTAAATTTTAAGGCTTCGTCATCAGTAAATTTCATACCTTTGCTTGCTAATAAATTCGCATAATTATTTACGCCTATTCCTATACTTCTTAAATCTCTGTTGAATTTTTCACCTAATCTGACTTTATAGTTGGAAACATCAAAGGCATTGTCCATACCTAATAAAATGCTATAAGCCAATTCGTCTTTTTCATTTTCTGTCATTTCATCCCATTTAACTAAATTAACAGAAGAAAGGTTACAAATACCTATTAAACCGTCGTATTTTCTTACATTAGTCCATTCATCACTATCAGAATCTTTTACCAGTTTATCTTTAACAAGATTAATAGGTTTTGTTCTATTCACAATTTCAACGCATAAATTGCTCATTTTTATGACATCAGGACACACTCTCTGTTCATTTACATTATCCATGCTTAACCAGTAAACATTTCCTGTTTCACTTCTAACTTTAGCATAAAGAAATGCTAATTCTCTTGCTTTGATTTTTCTTTTTCTAATACCTGGTTTTTTAGAGTAATAATCATACCATTTATCAAATTCATCTCCATATGCTTCAATTAATTCTGGTGTATCTAAAGGATCAAACAAAAAGATTTCTTCACCATTTTTAATAGCTTCAGAAAATCTCCTATTCCATTTCATTGTATATTTTAATTTTCTAGCTCTTTCCTCATCAGCACCTCCAGCATCTCTTAACATAATTATCTCAGGAGACTCATAATGCCACCACGCAAAATTAACAACTGCTGCACCACTTCTAACACCTCTTTGATTAAAGGCTGAAATAACACTTTCAAATAATTTAATAAAGTTAATAACACCAGATGTTTTTCCGACTAAATCTACAATAGCTCCAATAGCTCTTAATCTTGTTACATCTAATCCTATCCCACTACCATATTTAGAATAAATTCCCATATCTCTTGCTACTTCTAAAATACTTTCAGAGTCGTCGTCCACTTCTATCAGGACGCAACTGGTTGGATTAAAAACTCTTTCTAAAGCATTTACAATCATTGGTGTCGGTGCTGTAAATTTATGTAGAGACAAATCATCATATTTTCTTTTAATTGTTTCTAACCTGTTTTTATCTTTATAATGTAATTGAATAGCAACAGCCATGTATCTATGCTGTGGTAATTCTAAAAATTTTGTTTTTGTGTATTTTTTAGAATACTTCTGCATAAATAATTCAAATCCACCAAATGTAAAGAGAAAATCTCTTTCAGGTTTAATATAATTACCAAGCTCTCTTAATTCTTCTTCTGTAAAGGTATCTAAAATTTCTTTATTATAAACTTTGTATTGAATTCCTTTTTGAAGAACTTCTAAATAATCAGGATATTCATTTCTACTTACATTCCAAACATCTTTTCTATATCTTAATATTACTAAATTTTTTGCTATAACATCCCAAATAGGATATAACTCAGAAATAAAATTAGCACAAGTTTCAATAACTTCATCCAATAATTTGATAACTGAAATTTTATTTCCTATTTTTAAATCAATTGCCTTTAAAACATCTTTAACAAAAGTTTCGTCATAAGGCTCTTGTATACCTGCTTCATTAACAGCCCACTTAATGACTTTATAAAGTTTTTCTTCAGAATATGGTTCTTCTCTACCATCTCTTTTTATAACAATATGTTTTTTACCTTCTTTTAACTCAACCATTATTACCCTTTATATTAAAATTCAATTCCCAAATCTTTTAATTGTTCTATATATTCATCAGTATATGATACAATATTTCGCTGAACATTTTTTTCAATGATTAAATTTCCTGAACTGTCAAACAAAATATTCCCTGAAGGCGTTTTCAACAAAAATATCTTTACAATATCATTTTCTAAAATTTTTTCTACAGTTACATCAATGTTTAAATCTTTTTTATAATTTTTTTCAAAAAGTTCTTTATTAAATTTTTTTCCATTCGTTCTGGTGCTTTTTTCATAATATTTAAACCATATTGTTTCTTCAAAATTTGTCGTTCCAACATTAATCAAATCAAAAATTGCACTTCTGAAATCACTTTCTGAACAATTTTTTCTTATATTATATCTTTCAGTAAAAC